>Ga0099364_10005067_pt1 | contig 19689 bp, 13 predicted proteins | sample TergutTh196P3_FD_73070 | JGI IMG/M metagenome (GOLD analysis project Ga0099364, IMG submission 73070) | Microcerotermes parvus P3 segment gut microbial communities from Pointe-Noire, Republic of the Congo - Th196 P3 | ecosystem: Host-associated > Arthropoda: Insects > Digestive system > Gut ... | reverse complement strand
GGCGTTCCTGTGCGTCTCATCCAGCATAACGGCGATTTCCTGCGCTCGTTTTTGCTCCTCTATGACGTTTTGGTTATGCGTGTCATTGATGAATTTGACGCTGTACGGCATGGTTAGAAAGAAGAATAAATGCGTGGCAACTTGAAAGAGCGGAGCGCTGATGTCATCGGTGAGATAGCCTGGTATGGTGAGCGCGTAGTATGCGACCGCCAGCATGTTGACCAAAAGTAGAACCGCCGCGCCGAAGCGCGCGAACCTATAGTCGTTATAAAACCCAAACGCAATGAATAGGGGAAATCCGATGATATACAAAAAGGGGTTGTGACGCAGGAAAAGCGCCGCTACCAAGAAAACCATCATCGAGACAAAGCAGAGGTTACGGACAGCCCCTGATTCTTTGTTTTTTCTATAAACAAGCAAAATAGCAACAGCCAAAACAGCCGGTGCAGTAAATGCCGTAAACAAATCAAACACGGTATTTCTATGGGATATGTTGATTTGCAATATATAGCCTCCAAATATGGCCGCCTGCCCAAATAATAGGGACATTATCACAATCTTATTCACTTTAGCAAAATTACTCATAGCCATTCTTCCTCCCTTTCCTTATTATTTATCGTCAAATTGCGATTTATCATTATAAGGCTATCAAGCACATATGACTTATCTTATCGGGATAAAGCTGGATAGCGCAAGAGGGCAGTACTAATTGATTTGGTGGACATAATATGAGGGTATAAACACCAGATTTGGTTCAGGTAAAATGGGAGGCTATTCATATGTCAACCGACTGCGACATCGCTTTTTGCAACAAACTTCGCTGCTGATCTGTGGCACGTCCTGAGCCACTTTGCGTTCGCTCCAAGATCCATGTATGCGCTCTGCAATACAGTAACATGCCTCTTTTCCCACAAGGGGGTGAAGATTGACAGCTAAGGACTGAAAAACCCAACATACTGCAAATAATGATTGATGAACTCTGATATTTACGCTATACTTTTATAAACAGCTTATGTTGCTCGCAGGTGAGCATTTCAGCGCAATTGGGAATGATATGGTTTATCGTCTTTGTCTATATGCCAACACACAAAAAACCGAAGCCTCGCTAAATATTAACTATTAAGCAACTGGCTTCGGATATGTCTGGGATGCACTTTGCTATGCGCAAATTCACATTCATTGTTCTTATAGCAAACTACAGTTGTCCTATTAATAAAAAGTGGTGATAATATGCCCCGATTAACCGGTCAAAAGCTTAGAATCCTTTATCTGATGAGGATTCTACTAACACAGACAGATGAAACGCACCCGTTAACCGTAAATGAGCTTATAGCTAAGCTTGCAAAACATGGGGCGTCTGCGGAAAGAAAAACGATATATGACGATGTCGATGCACTCAGGAAGTTCGGGATTGATGTTATCATGGAAAAAAACAAGCCATATGGTTATTATGTCGCAGGACGCGACTTCGAACTACCAGAGCTCAAGTTGCTTGCAGATGCGGTTCAGTCGTCTAAATTCATTACAGAAAACAAGTCAAGGCAACTGATCAAAAAACTCGAGGAGCTTGCCAGCATTCATGACGCTGGAAAGCTCAGGCGCCAGGTTTTTATCCACAACCGTGTAAAAAGCATGAACGAGAGCATTTACTATAGTGTTGACACGCTGCACGAGGCAATATCTGAAGGTAAAAAAATCAGCTTTAAATACTTTGACTACAATATAAAAAAAGAACGGATTTTTCGCAATGATGGGAAACCCTACATTGTCAGCCCGATTGCATTGTCTTGGAGCGAGGACAATTATTATTTAATTGCGCACTCAGATGAAAGGGCAGAGGACTTCACCCACTTTAGGGTTGACAAAATGAGTGTTGTCACAAAGCTTCGCGAAAACCGAAGCGATGCTGTTGGCAGTTTCAACCTCGCAGATTATTCCAAAAAACTGTTTGGGATGTTTGGCGGCGAAGAAGCAGAAGTCAAGCTGCGAATGAGCAATGCCTTAATTGGTGCGGCAATTGACCGCTTTGGGAAAAACATTGCGATGATAGCCGATGGGAATGAGCACTTTACTTTGAGTGTCCGTATCGTGCCATCACCTGTCTTCTATGGTTGGTTGTTCCAGTTTGGCACAGAATGCGAAGTAGTCTATCCCCAAAGGCTCATAGATGATTTAAAGGCACATTGCGAAAAATTCTTGGCATGGCTTGCATAATAAATCCGTTTTAACGGACACTTCTTTTGGTATGATGCTTTTAGGAAATATTTGACTATATCTTTAAGGGGTGTCAGTTTTGAAAGCAATTTACAATATCAGCCTTGGAGTCGCTATGCTATTGTTCGGGGTTACGTTTTTATTGTCCGGCAACAGGTGCGGCGAGCAGGCATATATTGCAGTTATAAGCATTGTTTGTGCAACGCTAATCGTTATTTTTAGCGAATTGCTAGTGAAATTCAGAAAACACCGCAATCGCCGAGGCAATTGAGTTCGAGTCCACAAAGCATTGCTCAACAATGTATCGAATCGATGCAATTTATACGAAATTAGCTTGCTGCATTATTGTCGAACTTGGAAAAACCTCATCTTTCGGAATCCTCACGATAACAAATAGAAAACTTCTTGCTCAATTGTAATCCCAAGCTCTAACATCATTTTTATTGATTCTTCAAATATTGGGAATTCATGCCGCTCCAATGCGGATTCCATATCATTGAAGTATGTCCGGTCTCGCGAAATCCCCTGCTCTGCATAGTTTTCTACATCAGAGGCAGACATGCGCATGGGACTCAGCTGGGGAAAAACTTTTTGGAGGCGATTGAACATCCTAAACCCGCCTAAATCAATATCTCCCCAGAAGAACGCTGCGACATTCGGTGAAGCGGATTTAGAAATTTTCACAAACAACAAGCTTTTTTTGGGGCTGGAATACCTCCCATGGTAGATTACCAGCTCATCGTCTGATATCTCTGTTCGCAAGTACTCATGGTAGTTGGTGAGATTTTCAATAAAAACAATTTTGCTAATATGCTGTAAATCAAATGAGTTGATATCATCAACGCATGAACTTGATAAAGCAACTCCAAATGGATACATCACCGATAAATCCATCTTGCCTGATTGCATAACTATAGCGCTTCTTCCAGAAAGCCAATAAGATTCTGGATGAACGTATATCCCTAAAATAGCTAGTTTTTCGCGATGACTAAGCTCTTCTTCCTTTGACAACTCTGACATTTCCGGATGATAGGGCAAAGCTGTACGCAATAGCTCGTCTTGAAACTCCTGCTCAAATCTCATGCTATTCTGAAAACAAAGATTGCTAAAAGCATGCAAATCAACTGTTCCACCACCGAGGTTGTCATACTCAACAAGCATTCGCAAAAAATCCATTGCATAGCCTGTCTCCTGTATGCAAAAAGATGGTAGCCGAAAGGTTTTGTCGATGCTTTGACATATATTGTCTCTTAAGGCTACAATCCATGGCGTTTTAACATCCGATAACGCTTCTCGAATCATCCTGCAATGCTCCTGTGCAATTTCTGCCGGGTGCTTCCTTTGTGCGGTTAGATACGCTTTGTCAATCTCTTTGAGAATTAAGACAATAGACACGATTATTGGCCGATCTCTGAGAAACTCGACTTCGACAATACCTTCTCTTTGAAGGATTCTTGCAGCTTCGTTGAACCCATCCCGCAGTTCAGTAGACTCATATTCGTATTCAGGTAGTTCACCTTTGCTGACTCGCAGCATAACTCGTCTTTTTGACGTAGTGGGCGATGAAATATGCTTGCTTTTTTCAAATTTATCTAAAAGCTTGTTTAGTATTAGTCTTTGCTCCATTACGCTATTATCTCCTTGCTTTACGCCAACACATGCATTAGTATACTCAATGGTGTCCAAGCGTGATATATCTACTTCTGGCTTGGTGTCCGGTTATTTATGCGTTACCACACAATACGGCTTGAATCTTCATCTGCCACGTGAACGAGTAAGTGTTTTCCACGATATTACGAAATTATTCCTTGTGGCTTTCATAGCACTTTCTATGCGCCAGCGCAGACCCCTTTGTATGGTGATGGAAATTCTGCGAACATTTCGTTGCTCACGGCTTCTAAATGCTTAATAAACCAGTCGCTAGCCATATTCATTGTTGCTTCATAGAACATCGGACATTATTTTATCGCATAATATGATTGTTGGCAAGTCTCATCATTAAAACAGTCCAATGCTTTGTGCCTAGCTACCGATAGACAGCTATGGACAATATCTGTTCCTTGTTGCGATACCTGAGTCCTAGCATCATCCCGCACATTGGCTATAATTAAGCGCACACATTTCTGTGTGCGCTTAATTTAATCGCTGGTTTCGTATCAAATAATCCTGGAAATCTTTGCAAATTCTTCGTTGAGCATATCGAAGACTTCAATGAGCATCGGGTCAAAGCAAGTACCTTTGCCATCTCTGATGATTTGCGCTGCGGTTGTTGGAGAAAATGGCTCCTTATATGCGCGTGCTGACACCAAAGCATCATACACGTCCGCGATAGCCATAAGCCTTCCTTCAAGCGGTATGCCCGTTCCAACGAGTCCATGGGGATAGCCTGTGCCATTCCACTTTTCATGGTGCGTACCTGCGATGATTTTTGCATATTCGATAAATTTCGCATTGGTCTCATTTGTTTCCAAATTGCTTATGACATTGACGCCTGCTTGGACATGAGTTTTCATTATCTCAAACTCATCTTCAGTGAGAGAAGAAGGCTTTTTAAGTATAAGCCCACTTATTGTGATCTTACCCACGTCGTGAAGCTGGGCTGAAAGAATAAGGCTATCTAAATCCCAAGAAGCACTGTCCTCCCTGTATATATCGTATTCCAGTAATTTCGCTATTAACAATGTAAGGTATTTCTGGGTTCTTGTTATATGTCCCCCGGTGACAATATCAGAAAACTCCACAAGCTCGGCAATAATATCGATAGCTGTGTTTTCAGTTGCAGTTGTATTCGTTCGCGTTTTTTTTGCTTCGGTTACATGTCGTACATCAAATTTTGGCTTTGGTGATTTTTCATAGGATGCAAAGCTGCGTCTTCCATTGTCGATTGCGATTAAGCTTTTTTGTTCAGTCATCATATTTTCAAAGGCCTTTCACTTGATCGTATAAACTTGAACCGGTACTTCTGATAACAGATCCGCAATCAATGTTTCTGCAATATCATATTCTGATTCGTCTATTTTTTTACTAAGCCACATAGTCAAATCGTTGAGTTTATCAAAAGCAGATATTTCCAGCATACCCATGGCAAAACTAATACCATTCACATCGTATTCCAAGAGTCTCTGGCGCAATTCCTTAAGTACAACGAAATCGGGGTAAGGCAACTCCCGCAACGATGATATCACAAGTGATTCCGCCCTTCGAGTGCTAATAGATTGCTCAAAGTCCTGCATCGAATTGAATATATAGTCAAAAACCATATTTTTTGGTTGATAGTCACTTTTTTGGTTATAATGCATTACATTCTCCTCCTTGTGTAGTAGCATTCCACTTTGCATATGGCTCGTTAATTCACGATGATATATGCCATTCTACCCCCAAAGCTTAGGTCACGCACTAGCATCCCTATGGTTTTTCGCTTTGGCGAGTAAATTCCCAGCGTGGTGTTGCGGGTTAATATATGAAACGGAATACTAGTATTAATAAAATACATTTTTCAACCAAAAGATTAAACTACCAAAAAACTATTTAACTATGCACAAAATACCCCCCACATAACCAACAAGAATTACAGGAATTCAGCGCATTCTGATACTTGCGCCAAATTCCTTGCGATTACAATATTTTTTTCGTAATGTTGCCGAATAAATACTAGCGGTTGTCATGTCATAAGACAATAAAACCTATCAATTTTCAAGATTTACACATTTTTTAGCACTTACCAACATATGGTAAAATGTTACAGAATCGATAGCTTTTTGCTTCGTCATTTCGAGCAGCTTTATGAAATCACTTGATTGTAGTAATCTATAAGGATATCGAGACGTCTATCAAAGTTGCTCATTGGTTGATACCGTCCGCCGGTTGTCACCTGCCCAGAATATTCGTTCGGGATATCTGTCGTGCCTGCTTTGATCATGTTTAGTGTGTCTGTAGCGGCGGTTTCCAAATCTTGTGCAGTCTGAACAAAAAACGTCAGCCGGTTCACCTGCATTCCGGATAAGTTTTCGGCGCTATGCTTGGATTCATTGCCATAGATCAAAAAAAGTTCGTTGATATCAGATATAAGCGAATCATATAAAGGTTCAAAAGCATTGATATCTGCGTCCAAAAAGTCTATGTTCTGGGAATTGAGCAATTGGAACATATTGCTGATTTGTCTTGCTGTAAGCACAATCTTTAGCATATAATAATGGATATCCCAACCTTGCTTTTGAAATACTTCCAAGTCTTTGCCTTGGTACTCTAGAATCACTTCTTCAAACGATATCGAAAAGGACTCCAGAGCATCAAGAAAATCTATATAAGACAGCAGCATTTCCACGTGGTACTCCCCAGCCTTGGCAAAGTTGTCTTCTTTGTAATCCCCACTCTCGTAATAATCATTAATTGTGACAAAGTAGAGATGCATTAAAGCTTCCATCGCATCTGCAAGTATAAGAGCGTCATCGTCTGCCGCGCCAAAACTTGGACTCGAGTTTACTAGTTTCCGTGGAGTCTCGAATTCTTTGGAATACAACTCAAACAAATCAGGCGTTTCGCTTGTTCCTCTACTAAACAAGAACCCACCGGTGAAATCGGCATCTGTGGCATTCGGCATCATGTCGTATCCGAAATAGCCGAAGTATACATCAACAACCGAATTGAACCATCTTCCCGATGCAAAATTGAGCAGTTCAATATATGCGTTGTACTTTTCTGTGAAAGCAGCTTCCTCGCTTAATCTACTCCCCCGAGATGCACAGGCGGTTGTTGTGACGCACAGAACCAATGCCGCTGAAATAATTCTTTTTTTCATGGATTGTATCCTCCTTGCTTGGCATGAAATTAGCTGCAATATTTATGGAGCAGTCTACCACAGCATTTGCTCAGAGTCAATTGTTGTTGTATTTCCCCGTAAACACCCGTATAATGGAGTTGCCGGTCGTGGACTATATAAGATGAAAATAATGAAAGATTGGTTGCAAATATGAAAAAACGCTTTATTTCCATAATTCTTCCCATTATCCTTTCCCTTGCTTTGACATTTCCTGCATATGGTGTTTCCAGTTTATCCAATTTTGAAACAATTAGGACATATCAAGACCAGTTCTCCGATATCCAACCAAATGCATGGTATTACGATAATGTATGCAGTGTGTTCGAATATGGCATCATGGACGGATATGCCACAGGCATCTTTAGTCCTAGCGGCAATTTGACGATTGCAGAAATCCTCAAACTTGCTTCGATGCTCCACATGCGATATTTCACCGGCGATTCAAGCTTCTTTGAAAGCTCGCCATGGTATGATGCTTATGTCGATTACGCTCTCGAGAACGGCATTATCCAAGAAAAATACGTAAATCCCAATGCACCAGCTACGCGATCCGATTTTGCACAAATAATCGCATGTGCAATGCCGGACGAGGTTCTTACTCCAATAAACCGCATAGTGGACGGAGCCATTCCCGATGTGCTGGAATACTACAGCTATGGAATGGCAGTTTATAAACTATATAGAGCCGGGGTGCTCACCGGCTCTGATGCTGTTGGAACTTTTTACCCGAGTGGAACAATTAGACGTGCTGAAGCAGCTTCAATAATAATGCGGATAATCAAAGCAGACCTGAGACAGCATGTATCTCTGAATAACCCTCTTACTGCAGAGCAAATCTATAAATTAGCATCACCGGCAGTTTTTTTCATCGAGGTGTTTGATAAGGAAGAGGAAGCAATAAAGACAGGTAGTGGCTTTTTCATCTCGGAATCAGGACTGGCAGTAACAAATTACCATGTAATTATCGGTGGCGATAATGCAAAGGTAACATTGGAAAACGATGAAATTTATGAAGTCATTGGCGTATATGATTACGACTGGAAAAATGATCTTGCACTAATTCAAATTGATGTGGATAATGTCCCATATCTGGAGATCAGCGATTCGTCAACGCTTCTCACGGGTGCAACCGTCTATGCGCTTGGCAGCCCACTCGGGTTAATGGGTTCTTTTTCAGGGGGCATCATATCCCAATCAAGTCGTACAATTGAGGGTATCGAATACATACAGCTTGATGCTGCGATATCTAGCGGTAGCAGCGGCGGCGCATTGCTCGACACAGCCGGAAGGGTCGTTGGTGTTACCTCCGCAACGGCAGTGGGTGGACAAAGCATTAACCTAGCAATGCCAATTAACCTGATTGAAACATTGAGTCAAATTGCCCATGTGCCATTAAACCAAATAATTGTCGAAACTGTGTATTATGATGGTCATGTCCATGTACCGGATTTTGGCGCTTATTTTAATATTGAGGTATTTGAAACTGTAGATTCTTTTCATAGCATATCGTACTCATACCGATTGAGCGATATAGAGGAAGTAGGTGATTTCGACGAGATAATCGGAATCTATACCCATATTTTGGAACAGAATCTGTTTTTGCATACCTCTTATCTTACAAGCGATGGTTTCGAATACGAAATCTATTACAATACTCATTATGATATCACTTTAGCAATTGGTCAAGACATAGTAAGAAACCGGGACTGTTTTACAATCAAGGTTTCTTAGGCTACTGGTCAATTATCAATGTCATTCATTCTCTCCACTGCTTCTTTTGCTGTGATTTTGCCTGTGACAATGTTCGGAATCTCATTAAAAAGCCTATCGCGAGCAACAGGGTTCAGTAAATCCTGCACTGCTGGCACCATTGCTGTACAGCCTTTTGTCATAGATAGTGCCGACATAGCAAAAGAGCTTATAACATCCGGAGGTGTGACACCCTCTTTGAGTGCTGTGACTGTCAATGCCCCAAAAGATGATACAACCTCATTTGTTGTCATCGCCATAACAAATTCGACGCATGCATTCCTCTTTAATGGATCTTCCCACGCTTTACGGGTGATGCAATATCCCATGGAGAATCCACCGATGGCATCTGTTGATTTTCTTGAGCCTTTCGATGGGACATAAGTGACTAGAAAATTGTCAGCGTTATCTGTATTATCCAAAATCCACCCAACTTTCCACGAACCGTCTAAAAGAAAGGCGGCTTTGTTTTCTAGAATCAGCATGACAGTCTCATTATCAGTTGTTTCATTGGTGTTCTCCGGGAAAAATCCTTCTTCATACAGTTCTTTTATATCGTTGAGTCCGGATATCCAGTTATCTCGAATAATATCATTGCTTGGAGACGGGATTTGAGTATGACTCGATACGCTGCCATTATTGAACACGCAATACTCAAACCAATAATGCGGAATATCGTTTAAAGCGCATGCAATAGGTATGTACCCGTTATCCCTGATAGCTTTGCAGTCATCAACAAATTGATTCCATGTATAATCTGCACCGGGGATCTCAATGCCACACAACTCTAAAACCGATTTGTTCACAAAAAGACCTTCCCAATAGCCATTTACAGATACTGCATATTGCCTTCCATCAAATGTGGAAACCGGCAAAAGGGACTCCTTCATATTTGCAGCATACTCCGGATATTCTCCGCGTATCTCACTGATAGATACGATATGGTTGTCTCTTATCAGCTCATCCGCATCTGCTCCGGTAAAATAGAAAATTACATCCGGTTCGTTGCCCTCTCTAAAATCTCTTATAACCTTCGCTTTCCACTCTTCATTCACTGCGGAGGTCTCTACATCAATTATTCTATTACCACTTGCTGTTTCGTATTCTTCATAAGCTGTGACAAAATTGCTCCGATTGCCATCGCTTGCGCGAAAGGGAGTGACGACTGTAATTTCCACAGGTTCATTCGATCTACTCGTATTTGTTCGATTGCTGCATCCACTCGAAGAGCTCAAGAACAAGACCATTGCTATAAAAGCGCATTTTCCTCTTTGAATCATATAATCACATGTTCCTCCCATGTCGATATTGTGCTAACTATCTAGAATTCCAACTTTGCAGCGTGAGGGTATTAAGACCTCTACTTAGTATTATCGTATTCTTAAAGCACGCGGGGCTGTTTAGCGTCACTTAGCGGCCCTGTATATACTTCTCTCTAAATTCAAACCTCATCGCCCTGTACACCTTTATGTTGCATCAACTCCATAATCGTGTGTACAGCAGTACGAAAATCAAGTGGTTTTGCGATATGCCCGTTCATGCCCACATCCAGTGCGAGCTGTACATCAGATTTCATTGCATTCGCTGTCATGGCGATGATTGTCACAGTATCAGCATCAGGATGTTTCATCTCACGAATCGCCTTTGCTACTTCATATCCATCCATTTCGGGCATCTGAATGTCAAGCAAAATAACATCGAAATATCCAGCTTGTGAATTCTCGAATTTCTCAAGCGCTTCAATACCGCTCTGAGCTTCTTCAATCTTTATCCCTGTCCCGGATAGCATTTCTACAGCGATTATGCGATTGATTTCTATATCGTCCACAATCAGCACACGTAAGGATGAAAAGTCAATGTCAGAGTCAATGCTATCGACTGTTTTCTCTTCTGATACACCTTTAATTTGTGCCTCGGAACCGCTGAACGTCTTTAATCTAACGGTGAAGTAGAACCTGCTCCCCTTTCCAAGTTCGCTTTCAACCCAAATGTTTCCGTTCATCATTTCTACTATACTCTTTGATATAGCAAGACCAAGTCCTGTTCCACCGAAGCGTTTTGTTATACTACTGTCAGCTTGCTCAAAGGATTTAAACAAGCGTCCAACCTGATCCGCATCCATTCCAATACCCTGGTCTATTACCGAAAAAAGATAAACAGACCAGTCTTCGTCTCTAAGTGTCTCGACGACAGATATCTTGACTTTTCCTCCCTCGGGAGAGAATTTTACAGCATTTGACAAAAGATTTATCATAACCTGATTGAGCCTCATGCTATCTGCCAGCACTGTGTCCTTCAGTAGGCTTATGTCGTAGAGTATCTCTATGTTCTGGCCTCCGGTCCTTGATTGCATCAAAGAAACCGTGAACATAATATTCTCGGTCAAGCTCGTTTTTTCTTCTGATAGCACTAGCTTACCAGCTTCGATTTTTGACATATCCAGAATGTCATTGAGTATACCAAGGAGATGGTGGGACGAGCTTTCGATTTTGCTGATGCATTCTTGGATTTTTTCGATGTCATTGGTTTGGCCTGCTATTTGCGTCATCCCCAATATGGCGTTCATCGGCGTTCTGATTTCGTGGCTCATATGCGAAAGAAAATCGGTTTTTGCTTGGTTTGCGTGTTCTGCTTCGCTTTTTGCATTCATTATCTCTGTTATGTCTGCCATGGTCATCATTACGCATGATAGTCTTCCTTTGCCTTCCTCTATGTCAAAGACACGACAAAGCGTCAATTGGTAATAGAATTTTCCTTCCTCCCCATTCATTTTTGGCGGCATTGCGACAGTCGCTGTGAATTCTCCAATTCCAGAGACTCCAAAAACTTCTGACGCTTCGAGAGGCAAAACTTCTGAGTTCCCAGAGGAGAGTATCCTTGCAAGCAAATACCTGTCTGTGTCGAAAAACCCGAAATCGGAAAGGAATTCCGACATCGTTTTATTTCCATATACCAACTCACCCGCAGGGTTGAAAAACGCTATTGCTTCCAGCATAACATCCAAATGGCTAGAAAATGTTTGCAAGGTCATGTTCAGGCTATTTAGTATCGTGTAATAATCACCTTTGTACTGCGAAGTATCTGCTCTGACATTAAGCAATCCTGCTCCCGCATCTTTGACAATCTTGTAATTGTCTGCAAGGAGTCCTGCTATGCTATCTGCCACTTGTTTCAGCGCACGCCCAATCTGGCCCATTTCATCATCCGGTAGAACCGAATCACTCATGTAGGTGTCCCCTTGAGCGAAAGCTTCCGCCTCTGCTACAATAGTGTTAACAGATGTATTTATGCTGCTAATAATGCGTCCGCCTAAGTATATCGTGATAGCAGACACCAGCGTTATCAGTCCTATGATTATCACAGAGGATAAAATGTAACTGTTTCGCGCTGTTATGCGGCTGTTGGACGCTTGTTCTTCATGTACGAACACTAGCCTCTCAAGTAACATGGTAATTAGGACACCTTTTGGAATAGCTGTATCATGCAAACGCTCAACAGCCGCGTCTTTATGCCCATTGGCTGAGAGCCTTGCTACACTATCTATATCCTGCGCCCATTCTGATATTCTGACACTCAATTCAGACACTATCTCGTATTCACGCCCGTAATCCTCATCGCTGAGATTGTTGAAATAACCGTTTATTCTCACTCGGAGGCTATCTTGGTATCCTCTTATAGCTTCCAACAGTTCTTCTTGACGTTCCCCACCGGCATCTATCACTGCATCTCGCACGAGAGATTCGATTTGCACAATGTCAAAAGATATGCCATTTAAATATACCAGCGGCTGGACGACCATAAAATCGTTTCTATTTATAATGCTGTTCATCCTTGCCATGTTCAAATAGCCAGCTAAACCAATAAGAACAGAGGTAAGGATAGCAATCGTAAAAGAAATAAATAATCTTGTCCTGATTTTTATTGATTTCACGTATTAAACTGTTACCTCCATACAGTCACAGTATTCTCCCTTCATGTTACCGGTCATACGCAGCCTGGTCTGTTTAGTGCGGTGTATGGTATTGATGTATATTTCTATACCTTGTCGCTCAGCGGGACGTCTTGTGCCAATTCGCGTGCGTTCCAGCATCCATGTACGCATTCTGCGGGACAGGAACATACCTCTTTTCCACATAGCGCTACCAGCAACCGGAGTTCTCATTCCCTATGTATTATATCGACCTTTTCTTGCACTTCTTGACATATCATGTTAAACTGGATACAAAAAGAGAAGGATGGATACTAATGATATACAAACAATTTGGAACCACAACCGTTTCTCACTTAGGCATGGGGAATATGCGTCTTCCCACCATCGGTGAGCGCGGGCCTATTGATGAAGATAACGCCAGAAAGATAATCGAATATGCATACGAGCATGGGGTGAACTATTTCGATACTGCATTTCGATATCACGAGGGAGAATCAGAAAGATTTACCGGTAAAATCTTGAACCAGTTCCCTCGGGATACTTGGCATCTTGCTTCAAAATTCCCAGGGCACATGCTACGCAAAGATGGCGACAAACTTGTCTTCACAGGATTTGGCGAATCACGCTTGGAGTACTACGACTCCATTGAGCAAATTTTCCAACTGCAACTGGACAAATGCGGAGTCGAGTATTTCGATTTCTATTTACTCCATGGATTGCAAGAAGCTTCCTATGATTTCTACAGCGATCCAAGCCTTGGCATAATCGACTATCTGCTCTCGGAAAAGAAATCCGGTCGTATCAAGCATTTTGGATTTTCTTCCCACGGTCGCCCGGAATCCATAGAAAAGTATCTGACACAATGGTCTGGAGTTTTCGAATTCGTCCAGATACAAATCAACTATCTTGACTGGACTCTGCAAAACGCAAAAGAAAAATACGAAATCATAACAAGCCGCGGATTGCATGCTGTAGCCATGGAACCCGTTCGTGGCGGAAAATTAGCAAATTTGCCAACAGCAGCAGATGCCATATTAAAAGAGGCAAAATCTAGTGACTCTCCTGCGCAGTGGGCTCTGAGGTTTTTGCAAGGACTCCCGGGACCTGGAATGACTGTGATTCTCAGTGGAATGACTGAGATGTCGCATGTCATAGAAAATGTTGATGTAATGTCCAGAAACAATCCTACTACCGAATATGAAAATGAACTCTTGCAAAAAGCTGTTGCATCAATGACAAATATGGTTCCGTGCACTGCTTGCCGATATTGCGAAGAAAGCTGTCCTCAAAATCTCGATATTTCAAAATTGATTTCCATGTACAATGAAGCTGTCAACGATGGCGGCATTGGCAGAATCGGAGACGTGCTGGATTTGATGAGCGAGGACGAATTCCCCTCAGCATGCATTGCTTGTTGGGAATGCGCTAAACAATGTCCGCAAGAACTCGAGATTCCAGAGATACTTGCGAAATTTGCGGAATTGATTGCGAACCTTCCTTCCAGACGCAGCAGATAGTTGATGCCGATTTTCAAAGTACAACTTTTTGCAATATTGACGCTAATCAACGTACCCAATTAATCACATAGAGAGGCTAGATTTATGAATTACAGGATGACGAACAGCACCGCATTCCCTTTGGTTGAAATTACTTTGGCACGAGGTGAAGAAATCCAAATTGAACGCGGATCCATGGTGTATCACTATGGTGACATATCACTGGAAGGTAAAATGAACAGTGGAGGTAGTGGAGGACTCGGCGGGTTGGTCAGAGCAATAGGACGCTCAATTGCAAGCGGGGAGAGCATGTTCATCACTAGCGTTACTGGACTCGCAGACAATGCAACTATCACTATTGCACCAAGCGCCCCGGGCGTGATTCGCGAACTCCAGATAGGTGCTTCCCAATGGCGTATTCGAGATCAAGCGTTCCTTGCTTGTGACAGCGGCGTTACCTACAATATGGTTCGCCAATCCTTCGGTAAGGCGATGTTCGGAGGTACAGGTGGATTCTTTATTATGGAAACAGCTGGATCGGGAAGTTTGCTGGTCAACAGTTACGGTGATATCTTAGAGCTTTATTGCGATGGAGCAAAACCAATGATAGTTGACAACACCCATGTTGTCGCATGGAGCAATACTTTGGATTACGAGATTAAAGTAGCCTCCGGCACATTTGGCTTCACTACCGGAGAAGGCCTTGTCAACGAATTTCGCGGTATTGGATCAATATTGATCCAAACGAGAAACCTCCAATCGCTTGCTGATTCAATAACCCCATTTATGCCCCAAAGCAAATAAGCACCATGTTCTTGAGAGGGTGATCATCATAAGTGCAGCAGACAACTTAAAAGTCATTATCGAACAGCAAAAAGAGGCTTTGTCCGAGCTTGAGAATCAGTATGAAATCCTTGTTAATAGCGATATGGGAAAAGAAATAAACGAGCTTAAAGATGAACTTCATAATTTGCGTGTTGCTTTGGAACAATCAAAGACAAATGCAGATTCCCTCGCCGATGAGAACAAAGGTCTAAGAAACGCTCTTTATGATCAAGTATTCAGCGATAAAATCGGGATTATTAACTCAGCGACCCAGAAGCTGGATGTATATTTCAAGTCAGGTATCGATGTCGAGAAAAACAAACTTGCAGATTTGGAGCAAAGGGTTAAAGCGCGTCTTGACGAACAGAAAAAAACCTTGTCCCGCAACAGTGTTTCGGCACAAGAGGAAATTTACTCGAAAATTGATGAAATATCTGATCTCCTTGATGCAAAAATTCAAGAAGCGCAAGAGCTAATCAGCCGAATTCCAGGAGCTTTTACCCAGCAAGAACGAGAAGAGCTCGAAGCACTGAAAAATGAGCAAATCACCAATGATCAAATTCTTGAGATAACAAAGAAGAATAATTTCGAGAGATTCTTAGGTCTAAATGTTATCAACGCGGTTGGGGTGCTGTTGCTAATAGTTGGAGCAATAACACTAGCTCATTTCACATACTACAGATTAACCGATGTACTAAAAGGTATCATGCTCTTCGCTTTAGGCGGCGCCATGCTTTTTACGGGGGAATTGCTAAACAGAAAAATCCCCAATGTTTTCTCACTAGGGATCTCCGCAGGAGGCATTGGCATACTCTACACGGCTCTCGCTATGAGTTATTTCGCTTTGAGCATCCTGGACATGTATCCTGCGCTTCTTATCTGCATTCTCATTACAGCAGGTTCTGTTTTATTGTCGAGCCGGTATAATGCGCAGATAATAACTGTATTTGCGCTTGTCGGCGGGTATCTGCCACTATATTCCATAGGTCTTGATGTAGACCTCGCATATGGCGCAATGATTTACTTTTTCACTTTGAATCTGCTGGTGCTACTGATATCCTTTGAGAAAAAATGGCGCATATCCTCCTTTCTTGGGCTGTCTCTGAACACCATCGGCACATTTTACATATGCTTGTTGGTTTACCGGATGAACACTCTTGTTGGTACGATAATCTCCATTATTTTCGTGCTGCTCGCATTTATAATCTATACAGCGATACCAATCATCAGCACATATCGCACCGGTGCTAGATTCCGAAAGACCGATATTGTGCTTCTTGCAATCAATACTGTTGTATCAAGCCTTATCATGTTTTGGGTTTTTTATATCCACCGTTTGCAAGATTACAATGGTTTGCTGGCTGTATCATATGCAGTTGTCTATCTGCTTTTGGGACGTTTGGTTGAGAAAAGATTCACCGGTGACGAAAAAAACGCAAAATCTCTATTCTACATAACAGGTCTCGCCTTTGTTATTATGATAATCCCGTTGCAATTCGACCGGTCTTGGCTTTCCCTTGGTTGGTTGGCTGAAGGCGTATTGCTTTCGGTTTATGGGATTCTATCAAATGAGAAAAACGTTAAGCGAGCCGGTTTCGTTGTTTTCGCACTATGTATTTTATCTTTTACCTCAATTGATTGCTTGAACGTATATCACTATATGTTTATCTATAAATACTCTGCAATCACATTAGGTTGCCTTGGTATCTTGATGGCATTCATGCATAGATCCACTACGCTTGAATTCTCTGTGAAGATATACAGATATTTTTCATTAACGAATTTATGGTTATTTTGCCTTTATCTTATACATATCAAGACGAGGTTCGAAATTCAGAAATTGAGCATAGAAACAGCATTCGATTTCGACTACATGCTAAGTGCGTCCGCAATTGTCATCACCTTTGCTCTTGCATATGCTTATGCGCGCATTAAGCGTCTATCCGATATCGGCACCAAAATTCTGTCCATAGCGCTTTACGCCATTGGAATAATCCACTTAACAGTAATCAATTCATATATGTCTCCGGTTGCGATGGCATATTTCCGAAAGGGAACACCTGGAATAGGAACAACGATAGCTGGAACTGCCATTCTTATCGTATTGTGCTTGTTGTCAATTGTCGCTTTACGTGATTTGGTTCTTTTGATACTAACCCAAAGAAAAATCGGAATCGAATGGTTTCCAATGATAATCTCCGGTTATTCAGTGATAATCCTGACGCAAAACCTGATTTCACATTACAATCTCTCTTTTTCAAGCGCTGCAATCAGCATCATATATGTCCTAACTGCTCTTGGGTGGATAATTTTCGGTTTTGCGAGACGATACTCATTCATACGTAAATTCGGATTAGCTTTGGCTTTGCTATCCGTTATCAAGCTCTTCCTTTTGGATTTAGCGAGCTTGACACAAGGATATCTGATAATCACATATTTTGCCTTAGGCTTGACGCTGCTTGCAATATCATTTGTTTATCAATACTTCAACAAGCGTTTAGAGTTACGGGAAGAGGTGTCCATTGATGCGTAAAAGTACAATCAAGATAGTATTCATTCTGGTTTTGCTAAGTATATGCTCAACCTCTGCGTTTGCGGCAGCATATTCCGCAGAGCTGATAATCAGCGGCGAAAACCGTTATAAAGCAATTCAGCTTCATTCGTTGATATACAACAACGCAAACAGCGATTTGTCAGATATCTTGATTGTGGATAGCACTGGCGCAAACGTCCCCTTTTTTTTCCATCAAGGCTCAAGCAATAGCTATAGCTCCACAGAGCAATACACACTGATGCTCACGAATTCATATCTGAAAGACGACTCTTTTTACTTTGATTACAAACTCGCAACTGAACGCAGCAGCGACACCATTTCTACATCGATAGTGTTCACCACACAGAGCATCAATTTCGCTAAAACCGTTGAAGTATACGGGAGCTATGACGACATTCACTGGGATTATATACAAAATGATACAATTTATTCGATCGACGGCAAATCAAAGCTGGCTATTGTTTTCTCCCAACCACAGAAATTCACGCATTTTCGCTTAAAATTGGCGAACAATCTTGAACAGATACATTTCAGCAGCGCAATACTCGAATACAACGTATTGAGGAGCGAAGATATCTATTTCAGGTTAGGTTTGATACCAGTATATACAGTTGAGAATAGTGATAAGCAGACGACAATAACCATAGAAGGCTTAAGGAATCTTCGCTTGTGCGATATTACAATTCAAACGAAAAGCATGTTCCAACGCAATGTATACACATCCCAAGGACCATTCAAAGAATTATATAATTTGACTTTCGATGAAGTGTCATATTCCGACACTACGATACCCCTCAATTGGCTCGTATCCCAAGAGGACACATATGTGCTCACCATTTTCAACGGCGACGACAAACCTATTGAAATAGATGGTATTTTTGTGCGATATTACGGAGCAGATATCGTTTTCGAGGGAGTCTCCAGCGAAATCTATACCTTGGAATTTGGCAGAGATTCCGCAAAGAACGCTCCTGTGTATGACATTGTGAGGTATAGCAGCGAAATTCTGAAAGAAGCCATCGATAGGGGAAGCATAGGTCAAATTAGTATACAGGAACAAGAAGAAATCCCTCAACCGAGGGATTATCGAGCATTTTTCAATATTATTGTCGTTATCGTTGCATTGCTATTGGGGACAATAATCATTATGAAGCTTAGGCAAAAAACATAGTTCCTTTGCATTGAGCACAGCATTGAGAAATATCCAGACATGGCCGAATTGAGTTTCACCGGCAAGTCTGGGTAAATATACCAATGCTACAGCTCCACTTCCACGAATCCATCCCTTGTGAGTTGCTTTGTATAGCTAAACCCGATGGTTTTGAGAAGTTCCCGCATTTCACCGTATTTATAGCAAAGAGACTCCGCTTCATGACTGTCACTCGAAAGGATTACTTCGCCCCCTCGCTCATAAAGCTCTTTTAGCAAGAATGCTGATGGGTACGGGTTTGCTTTGTCATATTTGAACATCGCTCTAGTGTTTACTTCAAAAAGCTTGTGGTTTTTTAAAATCTCGTCCATAGCGCTAAGTGCTGGGCTAACATATCGTGGATCGCTCTCGTCAAAAAGGCTTCCGCTAAAGTTGAACTTTGATATAATGTCAAAATGGGCAACAATATCAGCTTTCGTCTTATTGATGACATCAGCAATCGTTTTATAGTAATCCTCCACCAATAAATAGTAATCCCCGCCATAGAGCATTTCGACTGACTGCTTCAGCTCGTCTGCATCCCCATCGATACTGACAAACTCGTCGCCTTTCTTTACGAAATGCACAGAACCTAAGGAATAATCAATATCCCCAACAACATTGTCCGCAAGGTATTCCTGCTCAATACCCAGAAACAGTTCGATACGATTACCGTATTTCTTCTTAAGTTCGTTTACTTCATGGAAGTATCTCCGGGTGTTTTCCAGCGTCATGCAATATCCAAAATCGAAAGGTGCATAGGAATGACCGGAAAAACCAAGCGAGCTGCAACCTGAATTTACAGCCGCTATGACCATTTCTTCGAGAGTTAGCAGTCCATCGCAGTAAACCGAATGGGTGTGCAAGTTTTGTAAAATAGCCATACCGCCTATTTCTCCGCTTTCTGTATTT
>Ga0099364_10004473_pt1 | contig 19693 bp, 18 predicted proteins | sample TergutTh196P3_FD_73070 | JGI IMG/M metagenome (GOLD analysis project Ga0099364, IMG submission 73070) | Microcerotermes parvus P3 segment gut microbial communities from Pointe-Noire, Republic of the Congo - Th196 P3 | ecosystem: Host-associated > Arthropoda: Insects > Digestive system > Gut ... | reverse complement strand
CGGAAATCGGCAGATAGGAGATGGAGTACGCAACACCGCCCAATTCCGCCTGAAAGAAGGATTCCTCACCCATCAGCGGCTTGATGTGACGCATGTAGTATTCAGCCGTCAGATCCTTCAGCGGCGCGCTGACGGAGTCGTCGCTTATCATGCGCCCGCTGTCGGTCACAAGTATGACGGTCGCGTTATCCTCCCCATCCGGCGAGCCGGCTCTTTTGATATTATGCAGCAGCCATTCAATCCTGATGTTGGCGACAATCCCGCCGTCCATGCGCATATGCTCATCCAAGCCGCCATAATGGAAATAGGTCAGGACGTCCCCGGAAAATTCCGGCTCGTCGATAAACCGGTGTATCGGAGTGAGCCTGGGCGGCGCGCCGTTTGCTTCTAACATGCGCAATAGATCGCTGTCTGAAAACGACAGCCTTCTAAACGACGAGTAAAAGGTATCGGTAAAGCCGTTATGTATATAAATAGAGTGTATGAACGGGCTTGTCCGAACCACAGAGCGGTTGATTATGTTCATCCTCAGCATCAGGTTCCCAAAATCAGATTCAATGCCCCTGTCGTACATAATCGAAACGACATTATAATTGTTGAAGAGGGCAATGCAGGCATCCTGCACCGAACCGTGCATCAATTCTATGCTGTTTTCTATTTGGGAAAGGATCAACCTGTCGTTTTTCCGCTGCTCCTCAAGCGCGAGGCTGCCGATGTATATGAGCATGACGCTAAAGAGCGCAAGCATCACAATGATGCTACCGCCGACCCATAAATATATTTTAAGAAGAAAACGCCTAGACCGAAAGAAGGGTACCACGCTCTCACTCCAAGAATTACAATCGGCCCCAAACCTTTTCAAGAGGCTTATTCTAAATATTAACACAAAAATTGATAACGCGCGACTGCAAATATGGGAATAAAATTCACTTTCCGCACATAGACGTACAGCTTGACAAAATAAAATGCATTTGCATAAATTGCACTGTTCCGCCGCACAGGTTTCGTGTATAATCAATGCGTATGTTAACGCAGGGAAGGCAAGGATCCCTTAGATTGGAAGACAACCGCCTGTACAGCGCCCAGGGGCGGTATGAACAAATCCATATCACCGATGATGATCACTGGCTTGAGCCTGCCGCGTCGGGCAGTTTCATCCCGCTATCGAAACAGGAGGTTAAATTATGACTTCGAGAAAAAGGCTCCTAACCGTTTTACAGCGCGGCATACCGGATCATGTTCCGGTCGCGCCGGATACCTCTAACATGATCCCCGCACGGATGACCGGAAAACCATTCTGGCAGCTTTACCTGTATCAGGACCCCCCGATTTGGAAAACGTATATTGATTGCGTTAAATATTTTGGGTTCGATTCGCTTATGGACGGATATGTCCCCATCGAGTTTGACGACCTTCCCCTTTGGCCGGTTGACGGAAGCCGCCCTGTTATCGTCTACAAGGACGAAGACCGAATCGTCACGCAGAACGTAAGGCAGGCCGGGGGCAAGGATTTTTGGGCGGACTGGGTAAACGTCTATTACCGCGCCGACCCGCCAACCTGGGGCGTTGACCCGGGGATGATCCGCCTGCCGAAGATTCCGGATTCGTTCGAGGAGCTTGAAGGCGTTCGGACATGGCCAACCGGCGGCGAGCTTTTAAGCCTTGTCAAGCGCGAAATGGGCGACTGCGGTCTTGTCGGGGTCTTTTGCGGTACGAGCAAGCTCCTCAACACCGAAGCGGATATCTACGATTATTATGACGACCCGGATAAGTTCATCGAGCGCCGCGACTACCTGCTGGATCACTACGAGAAAAAATTCCACCGCCTGATGTCTTTGCCGGATAAGCCGGACTTTCTGTGCGTGGGCGGCTCAGGCACCCTGATCCATCAGACGCCGGAAATGTTCCGCGAGCTGGCGCTGCCGATAGTGAAGCGGATTACAGCTCTGGCCGAGGCCGCCGGCGTCCCTACGCATGTCCATTCCTGCGGGCCACAAAAAGAGCTGGTTAAAATCATGGCGGAGGAAACCTGCTTGACAGTCATCGACCCGCTGGAAATACCGCCTATGGGCAACTGCGATTTGGCGGAGCTGAAAAAGGAATACGGCAATAAGCTGGTGCTGAAAGGAAACCTGCACACCACCGAAGTCATGCTCCACGGGACCCCGGAGGATGTGGCGGAAGCCGCAAAGCGGGCGATAGACGCGGCGGCGGCGGGCGGAGGCTTCATATTGTCCACGGGGGACCAATGCGGGCGCGATACCCCCGATGAAAACCTGTTTGCAATGATCGAGGTCGCAAGGACATATGGCAGGTACAGCGTATGAACAGCCGCGAAAGAGTTAGGGCGGCGCTGACGTTTGCTCCCGTTGACCGCATACCGCTGGAGGTTGATTCCGCTTTCTCGGCGGAGTTTGACTCCGATGTGATGATGCCCGCTTATCGTTACGGCAACGGCAAGGCTTCGGGCCTGTATGGGGTAAAGGGTACCCGCACCGATTATTGGGGCAGTGTGTGGGAAAGCGCCGAAGACGGCGTGAAAGGCGAGGTGAAGCAGCCGCTGCTGGAAAGCTGGGAACAGCTTGATTCCATGTACATCCCGTACGACGTGCTTGAGCAGGCGGATTTATCGGCTGTGGATGATGCATGCGTAGCTTCCGGCAAGTTCTGCATGAAGATGTGGGGAATAGAGCCGTTCCAACGTATGCAGTATCTGCGCGGCACAGAGGAGCTGTTCATCGACCTCGCCCTCGAAGACGGGCATATGCTGCGGCTTTTAGACAAGGTTCACAGGTTCTACAAAGCGGAAGTAGAACTTTGGGCGGGCACAGCGGTGGACGCGATCCATCTGGAGGACGATTGGGGCGCGCAAAACGCGATGCTGATCTCTCCCAAAACATGGCGGGAGCTTTTCAAGCCGCTGTATAAGGAGTATTGCGATATCGCCAAACGCCGCGGCAAGCTCGTGGTGATGCACTCGGACGGATATATCATGGATATCATTCCCGATTTGATTGAAATCGGCGTCAATGCCATCAACCCGCAGCTAAATGTTATGGATTATGAAAAGCTGTCGGGGCTTATGCGGGGCAAAATGGCGCTCTGGGGCGGCATTGACCGGCAATGGCTCTTGCCCTTCGGCACAGAAGCACAGGCGGAATCTGAGGTGCGCCGTATCGCCGCGCATTTTTGCGGGGACGGCAACACGGGCGTCGTTGGGCAATGCTTTGGCGACAAGGGCGCAAAACCGGAAAATATCCGCGCGGTCTGTAACGCGTGGAAAAATATTTGAGCAGAAAGCAGGAGAAAAAACCATGAACAAAACCGACTACCTAAACCTCATGGACGAGGTGATCGCCCAAGGCCCGTATGCCGCCGATTGGGAGTCGCTCTGCCAATACCCCGAGCCTAAGTGGTACAAGGACGCCAAGCTGGGCATATTCATCCATTGGGGCGTATACTCGGTCCCGGCTTTCAGCAGCGAATGGTACCCCCGCGAGATGTATCTCAAAGGCACCCCGGCGTACGATCACCACCTTGAGACATACGGCAGCCACAAGGATTTCGGCTACAAGGATTTTATTCCCCTCTTCAAGGCTGAAAAGTTTGACGCCGGGGAGTGGATGTCGCTGGTTAAGGCTTCAGGCGCGAAGTATGTGATGCCTGTAGCCGAACACCACGACGGGTTCCAGATGTATGACAGCGGGCTGTCGGACTGGAACGCCGTGAAAATGGGTCCCCGCCGCGATGTGATTGGGGAGCTTAAACAGGCCGCCGAACAGGAGGGGATTGTCCTTGCGCTGTCCAACCACCGCGCCGAGCATTGCTGGTTCTTCAACGGAGGGCTAAAGGTTGAAAGCGATGTAACCGACCCAGCCTATGAATCCTTCTACGGAAAGCAGCAGGCCGGCGGGGGCGAATTGGAAATCATGGATATCCATGCGTTCCCGCCCACAGCCGAACACTGCGAGGACTGGCTTGTGCGGCTTTGCGAAATGGTGGAAAAATACCGCCCCTCCGTTGTATACTTTGACTGGTGGATACATAATACCGGTTTTAGGCCGTACTTGAAAAAGTTTGCGGCATATTACTACAACCGTGCGGTGCAATGGCGGATTGACGCCGCTATCAATTATAAGTTCCGGGCTTTTGCGCCGGGTTCGGCGGTCTTTGACGTGGAACGCGGTCAGCTTGACGGAATCAGCCCATTCATGTGGCAGACCTGCACGGCGGCGGCCCGGAATTCATGGGGGTACACCGAAAACAACGATTTCAAGGACCCGGCGGAGCTGGTGCGCGACCTGATCGACATTACCGGCAAAAACGGGCGGATGCTGCTCAATATCGGCCCCAAGGCTGACGGCAGCATCTGCGATGAAGACAAGGATATCCTTCTTGCCATCGGCGGCTGGCTCAAGCGCAACGGCGAAGGCATTCACGGCACGACATGCTGGGAGGCCTTCGGCGAAGGCCCCACAAACATAAGCGGCGGCAGCATGACGGATGGAAAACCTCTTGCGTACACATCCGGCGACATACGGTTTACCCAAAGGGGCGGCTATGTATATGCTTTTGTCATGAAGTATCCCGAAGACGGGGAAATCTCCGTTAAGCACTTGGGGTTGCGCGGCCTGAAGCCCCACGCGGGCGGCGAATTCGATATCAAGGATGTTTCTGTCCTGGGATATGACGTCCCCGTGACGTTCACACGCGACGAGGAAGCCATGCGCATTACCGTTAGGGGCAACATCGAAACGCGGTATCCCGTGTGCTTTAAGATTACAGTATTCAATTAGGGGGAGCGAATTATGTCAGGTGCAGTAAAAACGGAGCATGAATATCAACGGTGGCTGGGGTTTCGCAATATGCCGGAAGAACTCCTGGATGATCTCTATTCCGCGCCCGATATCGAGGACCGCTTCCGCTGCCCTCTGGAATTTGGCACAGGCGGGCTCAGGGGAGTGATTGGCGCGGGGTTAAACCGCATGAATATTTATACCGTCGCCCAGGCGACGCGCGGTCTTTGTGCGTATATCCTCGCGCAGGGAGGGCCTAAAAGCTGTGCGGTGGCTTATGACAGCCGCAAAAACTCGCTCCTGTTCGCGCAAACCTGCGCACAGATACTGGCTGATAAGGGGGTACGGGTCTATATGTTTCCCGAGCCTCTGCCCACGCCTATGCTTTCCTACGCGGTCAGGCGGCTTGGCTGCTCCGCCGGTGTAGTAATCACCGCGAGCCACAACCCCGCTAATTACAACGGCTATAAAGTATACGGCCCGGATGGCGGCCAGGTTACAGACGCGGCAGCGGCAGCGATTTACAAGGCGATGCAGGCCTATGAGCTGCTCACAAATCCTGACGGGGACTTTGAAGGCTCGCGAAAGGACGGTACAATATCTTACGTAGGCAGGGACATAATGGAGGCATATTATAATGATGTGCTTTCCTTATGCGTAAACCGCCCCCGCGTCCCGATCAAGGTCGCTTACAGCGCCCTGCACGGTACAGGCTTCGTACCTGTAAGCGAAATGATGAAGATGCTCGGGAATATCGAGCTTTTCAGCGTGCCGGAGCAGCAGGAGCCTGACGCAAGCTTCCATACCTGCAAATCCCCGAACCCGGAGGACCCCTGCGCTATGGCTTTGGCAATCGATAAAATGCTGGAGCACGGCTGCGACCTGTGCATAGCCACCGATCCGGACGGCGACCGCGCCGGAGTCGGCATCCCCGATGGGAGCGGCGGCACAAGGCTGCTTACCGGCAATGAGGCCGGAGTGCTCCAGCTGGAATATTTATGCATAGCAAGAAAGCAGGCCGACGCCTTACATAAGTCGCCGATACTGCTGAAAACGATTGTAACAACGCCAATGGCTGACGAAATCGCGGCCTGTCACGGCATTCAAGTCGAAAATCTGCTGACGGGCTTCAAGTACATAGGCGAGAGGATTACAGCCCTGGCGGCGGCGGGTGAGGCGGAACGCTTCCTGTTCGCTTTTGAGGAAAGCTGCGGCTATCTCAGCGGTGATTTTGTACGCGACAAGGACGCGGTGATCGCCAGTATGCTCATTTGCGAAATGGCCTCATGGTACAAGCAGCAGGGGAAGACCCTTATCGAAGCCCTGGACGGCCTGTATCTAAAGTATGGTTATTACAAAAGCGAGCTGCTGAGCCATGACTTCAAAGGTTCTGAGGGCATTGCCATAACGGGGCGAATGTTAAACGGCCTGCGCAGCAAGCGCAATGATTTCATGGGGCGGCCGATAGAGCGGTATATTGATTATTTAAACGATGAGACCGGGCTGCCCAAAAGCAATGTTGTCGGCTTGCGGCTGCAAGACGGCGGTCATGTGGTGGCGCGCCCTTCCGGAACAGAACCCAAGCTCAAGCTGTATCTTACGGTACATGCCGATACCCGCGAGAAATCACAGGCGGCTATGGACAGCCTTTTGGAGCTGTGCCGCGCATGGCTTGCGGATATATAAAAACACACGGGAGGGCAACCATGACTCATAAGGAACGGTTTATGGCGGCAATCAGCTTTAGGCAGCCCAGCGACATGGTAGCTATGTTTGAGCTTGCGTTTCAGATTTATGGCGAATATATCGGCGAGGATCCGGTAGTGGGCTGCGATTTTGCGAATCTCTCGCCAAAGGAGAAGGAACGGGCGCTGCACCGCAACGCCGAGATTATGATCGAGGCGGCGCAAAAAGCCGGGCACGACGCAATCTTGGATTTCGGGGCTTATTGGGAGGTTGCGCCGGGCGTCCCGGCTTTGCTGTGGCTTCCCACCTTTGAGGACCGCCTTGCCCAGATGAGGGCAGTGCGGGACGCGGCGGGCGGTGAATTTGCGCTGGCAGGCGTCCTCGGCGGCATGATCGGGACGATTCCCCTTGCCGGCGGCGACGTTTATGGATTGATTGAAAGGATTTACGACGACCCGGAAGGCGTTCACACAGAAGCGGAAAGCATTTTGCAAGGTATGCTGGCGATGCAGCGCGAGATGCGGGAGACCGGCGCCGACGCGATCATCAACTGCACGGATATCGCTTTCAACACCGGCACATTCTTTTCCCCCCGGCAATTAGAAGAATTCTTCTTCCCATACCTTGCCCGCTGGGCAAAGGCCTGCAAGGAAGAGGGGCTGCTCTCCATCCTGCATACAGACGGCAATCTTCACGGCGTCATGGATCAAATCCTGGCAAGCGGTATTAACGCCCTGCAATGCGTTGACCCACTGGCCGGTATGGATATCGGTTCCCTTAAAAAAGAAGTTGACGGCAAGCTCGCACTGATTGGCAACGTGGACTGCTCAGTGCTGCATACCGGTACGCCGGAGGAAATCGACGGGCTGTGCAAAGAGGTGCTGGAATCCTGCAAGCATGGCGGCGGCTTTGCTTTCGGCGGATGCAACGCAATCTTCAAAGGGATTTCCGCAGAAAGCTATCAAATCATGGTGGATGCGCGCAAAAAATACGGATCGTATTGACAGCGGCGGCCACATAAATTATATAACGCAAGGAGTGGATGTTATGAAGCCATTTAATAAGGAAATGATTGATCCCGGCTATTACCGAAATTCAACGCGCAAGCCCGACATAAACAACCTCTTGCAGGTGCTGCGCCGAAAGCGTCCCGGCCGCCCTACTTTGTTTGAGCTTTTCCTCAACGAGCCGCTGGCGGAAAAACTTGCCGGACCGATATCCGACCCTATCGCGCGCAATATAGAGTCCTTCCACAAGGCGGGCTACGACTATGTGACCGCACTGCCCAGCAACTTTGCGTTCCCTTCAGGGCAGCACGCGACGTCGGAGGGAGCCAAGACCATCTCCCTCAGCGACGGCTTCTGCATCACAGACCGCGAGAGCTTTGAGGATTATCAGTGGATGGAGGTCGGGGACAGCGACTTCTCGGCTCTGGACGCCTATGCGGAGCAGATGCCGGACGGCATGAAGATGATGGTCGTCGGCCCCTGTGGGGTACTGGAGAATGTCATTTCGCTGGCAGGCTACGAAAACCTCTGCATGATGCTGGCGGATGACCCGGAGCTTGTCCAAGACCTGTTCGACCATGTTGGCAGCCGCCTTGTGCAGTACTACGAGAAGTGCGTATCACACGAAGCTGTCGGCATACAGATGATTAACGACGACTGGGGATTTAAGACGCAAACCATGCTTTCCACGGATCAGATGCGGGAGTATGTGGTCCCGTGGCACAAGAAAATCGCCGAAGCCGGTCATCGTTACGGCAAGCCTGTAGTGATGCATTCCTGTGGCAACCTTGAACGGGTGTACGATGATATCATTGATGTTATCAAATTTGACGGCAAGCATTCCTACGAGGATACGATCATACCGGTCGAGGACGCATATGAGCGTTACGGCGGCCGCATCGCGATTATGGGGGGTATTGACGTGGACTTCCTTTGCAGGTCTGAGCCGGAGAAAATCTATAACCGCTGCACCGCGATGCTGGAGCGGACGCGAAATGGGGGCTACGCATTAGGTTCCGGGAACAGCGTCCCCTACTATGTTCCCCATGAGAATTACTACGCGATGATAGCGGCGGCGCATTTTAACGTTTATGATTGATTTTGTGACGGTAAAGGGTATAATGGGAAGGGGATTTTGTTGATGCACACCGCACAGGCACATGCAGCCGCGAGGCGTTAGAGCACGGCTATGACCGCATGGAATCGGCTATGCGGGAGCAACCGGGCCAGTTGCTTGTGCGCAACGGCATCGGCTACATCAAAGAAAAAATACGGTGCGGCGGGATGTGAGCGGGTAAAACAAATTTGCATGGACAGAATCAAAGCTTGCGGTGGTGAGGGCCGCTGTTAGGAGGAATCATATGAACCCGTTACTGCTTGGAATTGACATTGGCACGTCGTCGTGCAAGGTTGCACTGTTCGAGCCGGACGGCACGGTAATCGCGCAGGAGAACGGTGAATACAGCGTGTTCTATCCAAAACCCGGCTGGGCCGAACAAGACCCCGATGACTGGTGGGGCGCTGTCTGTGCCGCGACAAAAACGCTGCTGGAGAAAAGCGGCGTAGACCCAAAGCGTATCGCGGGCGTCGGCATCGACGGGCAAAGCTGGTCGGCGATTCCTGTTGATAAGGACGGGAAATGCCTGTGCAGCACGCCGATCTGGATGGATACCCGCGCCGGGGGCGTCTGCAAAGAGCTTGACGCAAATATCGGCGCGGACAAGATCTTCGAGATTTGCGGCAACCCGCTGCAGCCCGCGTATACGCTGCCGAAAATCCTGTGGTACAAGCGTGAAAGGCCGGAGATTTACGAAAACGCGGATAAAATCTTAAGCGCAAACGGTTACATCGCGTACCGGCTGGCAGGCGCCGTAACGCAGGATATTTCACAGGCATACGGGTATCATTGCTTCGACATGCGAAAAGGCAAATGGGACGAAGCGCTCTGCGCCGAAGCCGGGCTGCGGCGAAGCCTGCTGCCGGAAATTGTGCCGTGCCATCAGATCATCGGCTCTGTTACGGCAGAAGCTTCTGTGCAATGCGGGCTTGCGGCGGGCACGCCTGTCGTTGCGGGAGGGCTTGACGCCGCGTGCGGCACATTGGGCGCCGGCGTAATCCATAACGGCGAAACGCAGGAGCAAGGCGGGCAGGCCGGCGGCATGAGCATCTGCATCGACAGCTACTGCGCAGACCCGAGACTGATTCTGGGCTATCATGTTGTGCCGGATAAATGGCTGCTTCAGGGCGGGACTGTTGGCGGCGGGGGCGTCATGCGCTGGCTTCAAAGCGAATTGTGGCCGGATTTTGATATAAAAGAACTCGACCAAGAAGCCGCTGTGATTTCCCCCGGCAGCGACGGGCTTGTTTTTTTGCCGTACATGGCGGGCGAGCGCTCCCCCATTTGGGACGCGAAGGCAAAAGGCGTCTATTACGGGCTTGACTATTCCAAGACGCGGGGGCATATGATCCGCGCGGGGCTGGAGGGGGCGGCGTTTTCCCTGCGGCACAACCTTGAAACAGCGGAACGTGCGGGCGCAAAGGTCATGCGCTTGCGCGCAATGGGCGGCGCCGCAAACAGCCGGTTATGGACGCAAATCAAATCGGATTTAACCGGAAAGCCGATTGACGTTCCGGCGTCGGATACGGCGACCACGCTTGGCGCTGCAATTTTGGCGGGCGTTGCGGCGGGCGTATACAAAGATTTCGACGACGCCGTTATGCGGACGGTCACGGTCACGCGCATCCATGAACCAAACCCGGAGAATAAAAAGGCCTACGATAAAACATATGCAACCTATCTTGAGTTGTATAAAAACCTGAAATCCACAATGCAGAAAGGGTAAGATGATGAAAGCAGCCGTTTTACACGCAAACGAAGATTTGCGCTGGGAGGAATACTCCGAACCAAAAGTAAGGCCGGGCACGGTAAAGGTCAGGGTGAGGGCAACGGGCATCTGCGGCTCGGATGTGCCGCGTGTACTTCACAACGGCGCGCATTTCTATCCGGTCGTGCTGGGGCATGAGTTCGCGGGGGATGTCACGGAGCTTGGCGAAGGGGTGAAAACCCTCAAAGCAGGCGATACGGTTTCGGGCGCGCCGCTTGTGCCGTGCCATTCCTGCGACGACTGCCGGCAGGGAGATTACGCGCTTTGCAAGCAGTACAGCTTCATCGGCTCCCGCGAGCAGGGCAGCTTTGCGGAATACGTCGTAATCCCCGAGCGAAACGCCGTCAAATACGACCCCGTTATCCCCTATGAGCAAGCCGCGATGTTCGAGCCGTCAACGGTGGCGTTACACGGGCTTTTCTGCGGGGATTACCGGGGCGGCGGGCATGTTGCAATCCTCGGCGGCGGGACCATCGGGCTGTTCACGATGCAGTGGGCGAAAATCCTCGGCGCGCGGCAAGTGGTTGTTTTTGATATTGACGACGGCAGACTGGAGCTTGCGAAAAAGCTGGGCGCTGATGCAGTCATCAATACGAAGCGGGACGATTTTGAAAAAGCAGCGTTGGGGCTGACAAACGGCAACGGCTATGATTTTGTATTTGAAACGGCGGGAAGTACCGTCACCATGCGCATGGCGTTTGAGCTTGCGGCGAATAAAGCAAATCTTTGTTTTATCGGAACGCCTCACGTCGATTTGACGTTTACGCCGAAGCAATGGGAAAATATGAACCGCAAGGAATTTAACTTGACCGGGAGCTGGATGGGCTATTCCGCGCCGTTCCCCGGCAGGGAGTGGGAAATGACCGCCCATTACTTTGCAACGGGGCAGCTAAAGTTCGACCCGGCGCTGATTTTTCGCACATTTCCCATGAGTAAGGCGGCGGAAGCCTTCGCGCTTTACAAAAACCCGGCGCAGATACACGGTAAAATCATGTTGGTAAATGATTGAAAATATGATATAGAAAGCAGGTGTTAGGGCGTGTTCCATATGGGGTATGGCAAAGTGAAGACCCAAACATAACTCTTTACTTTGATCCGGAAATTGCTGTGTATGAGCCATTCCCGGGAACATATGTAAAGGATGGAGAAAGTACGAACATCGTTATTATTTTTGCTACAGCCCATAAAGGGTTCATTATTTATGACGAAGAAGTTTATTATAATGAAGCGAGAATTAATGATAATATGCTTTATGGTGGCTTCTACAAAGTCAGACGCAACAAACTCTATTATAATTTAGCCCCACTCTGGCGAGAAGAAACAGGAATTAAAACGATTGTGTTTGAAAAAGTGAGCGATTATGAAGATGAATAAAAGCGGAAAAAATTAAGTCTTTTCTCAAAACGCTAAAAGATAGGGTAATTACATGCCCTATCTTTTAGCGTTTTGAGCTTACACCCCTTGACATAGTAATCAGGAATGCTAAAGAAGTGTGATTCCCAAGTCTTTGCATTTCGTGCGGACAAACGTTTCCGCAGTATCGTAATCTTTTTTGTTTGTGAGATGTTCTGTGGCGACGGGCAAATTATTATCTAGTTTTGCCAGTTCCTTCAAGAGGGTTGCATAATCAAGCCCGCCCTGCCCGGGGATACGCTCACTGAACTTGAACACGTAAGTATCTTCCAGAGCCACATCTTTTAGGTGACACACGCGAATGCGCGAACCCAGTCTGGCGATAAAATCCTTAATGTATATTGAGCTATTGTAGTATCTGTCCAGCGAATATACCATATTGACCGGGTCATAGTGCACTGCGTAGGCAGATCTGTCCACTGCTTTTAGTAAGCGTTCATGGCTTTCGACATCTATAGGGAATGTCCAGGGCATGGGTTCCAAGGCGAAAAAAGTGTGTTTTGGCTTTACAGCGTCGATAATAGCGCGAACATTGTCTACTACCATTGCAAAAGTATCGTCATCAAGGTTTTTTCTATGCGGCGCGTCCCATTGCTTTGCGCGCGAGCCTGCCAACGCCACGCAACAACGAGCATGCAACCGTTCCGCTATATCGAGCTGCCGGCTACAATATGTGATGGCTTGTTTGCGAATATCATCCTCCTCACTAAGCGCATTGCAATGCCACGCACCCTGTTCTACAATAATAATTCCGGCACGTTCGGCAGCGGTGGCATAGGCTTGTATGTCACTATCAGGCTCCGTTCCTTTCACCGGGCTATAGGCCGCGCTGTGACCTCTGGCTTTTAAAATATCAATCCAATCCTGCGGTGAGCTAAATGTGTCTAAAATTGGCGATGCAAAACGCATGGCGATCCCTCCACTAAATTTTACATTCGAGCAGGTTAGTGCTTTTGATTCATGTTAACCTCTAAAACTCATATTGCGCCTCCGCCAAACCATAGGGCAGAGCGGCAGGCCGCTCGCAGGATGTCACGCAGGTATATGTTTTGCCGCTTTGTGAAGCTTGGGTCATAGCTTCCAGCACCTCTAACACATGCAGCGCCAGCTCCCCGCTCGCGCAGTGCGCTGTCCCTTTGCGGATGGCGTGGCACATCTGTGCCGGCCCCAAGCCACGAAGGTTATGATTGGTAAAAGGGTTTTGCATAGGTATGGGAATGAATGCATCTTCGTATCGGCTTTGCAGTAAAACTTCGCCGTCAAAGAAGTTCGGGTCGGGTAAAGTCAGGGTGCCAGCGGTACCGTAAATCTCTATAAACGGCAGATGCGTTGCCCAAATGTCAAATGACATGATAGCAGTGATGACTGCACCGTTCATAAAAGTAAGGGATGTGGAATAATGGGTGTCAACCTCCACCGGGATTATCTGTCCTGCATTTTTACCACTGCCCACCACACGCTTATCATACGCCCGGCTACTCATACTGTTTACGCTTTTAATCGGCCCAAGCAGCGCCACGAGAGCGGTGATATAATAAGGTCCCATGTCAAGATTTGGGCCGCCCCCGGGCTGGTAATAAAAAGCCGGGTCAATATGCCAACGCTCGTGGCCCGGCGTGGTAATAAAAGCCGATCCGGCTATCGCCCTGCCAATCCAGCCGTCGTCAAGGGCTTTTCTTGCTGTTTGCAATCCGGCGCCCAAGAATGTGTCGGGTGCACACCCCACATATAGCCCCTTTTCTTTGGCAAGTTCCATCACGGATTGTGCTTCTTTGCGTGTAGCACATAAGGGCTTTTCATTGTACACATGCTTGCCATGCTCCAGGGCGGCCAAAGCAATTTCCATATGGATGCGCGGTGTGGTTAGGTTCAATATCATATGAATGTCTGAACAGGCAAGCATCTCTTCCACCGTCATTTGGCGGATACCGTAAGCCGCCGCCCTCGCCTTGCTTTTCTCGGCAATTGTGTCGGCGCAACCGATAACTTGAACGCCCGAAAATCTGGTCGTCAGGTTTTCAAGGTAAATTTCACTGATAACGCCACAGCCGATAACGCCTACTCCGGTTCTTTCCATCGCTTATTCCTTTCGAAAGAAGTATATCAAGGGTACACAACTGATCGCCACCTGTGCATCTTACTATAATGATTTCTGTGATTCTTAATCGTTTTCTAGCAGTTCAAGTACAAGCTTTAAGGTTTCGTTTGCATCGTGGTATGCGTATCGGCCTCCCGGATATTCACCCTTTTGGATGAGTGGCATACCGTTCGCCTCTAAGACGGCATTTTGCGCCTTCATGCCTTTCACATAAAACGCGATATGGTGAAAGCCTTCACCATTTTTCTCCAAATCCTGACGCCATGTAGAATTCGGGTCTTTGTCGGGTTCAATCAATTCGATGGTAACGTTCGGCCCGACATGAAAAAACGCAAGCTTCGCGCGCGCCTCGCTAGGTTTGCCCATGTACTCAGTACCGGCAACCTCACGCGTTCCCGTCATCTCTACCGCAGGCATCTCCACGCCGAAAAACTTAGCGTATTCTCTGCCTGTCTTCTCGATATCATGTACCAATAAGCCGATTTGTGTGACTACCTCTGTTCCTAATAAAGGTGTTCCCATTTTATCTTTCTCCTTCTTTTTTGATTATGCGTTATATTGGTTATGAATATTGCTCTTTTACCTCGGTTAAAACGCCAAGCGCCTTTGATGTGTCGAAATACGCATATGCTTCGTATCCTTTTTCCTGTTTGAAAATAGATTCAAAGCCGGCGGCCTTCATTGCTTCTTCGTCTTTTTCCAAAGGTCCGCCGGACAATAAGCAAATTGAGCATATGGAGGTTCCGTGGGTTCTAAGCCAATCGGCCCATGGGTCATTCTTCCCCAACGGCTGAATAATCTCAAACCAAAAGTTATCAGTGAAAACACTATCGACCTTCATTGGCGTGTCGGTGATGCTTTCTCCTTTATACTTCGTGTAAGGCGTTCTCACAACATCGTGTTTTTCATTTGTTTCATCCGGCGTTTTTCCGGTACCAAGCAAGGTCTTATATGCAGAAACCGTTTTTTCTAAATCATCGGTCACTACAATTACCTTAATAATCTTTGTGGATGACAATGGCATTTCTTAATCCCCCTGTTTCTATTCTTTTATTATAACGCTGTACGCTATCGATTCGTAAATCCACCGTCAGCAATAATCTCAGCCCCTGTAACATAAGACGATTCATCCGATGCTAAGAATAAGGCAACCGATGCGATTTCGCTAGGCTGACCAATATGGCCGATCGGCAACTGAGATATAATTCCATTGCGAATTTCATCGTTTCCTTGCACGAAGTCGGTAAATCCTTGCGTTTCGGTCGGGCCGGGGCTGATGGCGTTTGCTCGTATTCCTCTTTCAGCCAGCTCACCCGTAAAAGATCGGGCCATCGATCTAACCGCTGCTTTTGCCGCATTATAAGCTATGGCGTTTTTGCCTCCCTGAAAGCCCGCAATAGACGATATAAGAACGATTGCAGATTTGTCAGACATGTATGGAAGCACCTTTTGTACGGTAAAGAAAGAAGAGGTGACATTCAAGTCCATCACCAGCCGAAACTCTGCCGGGGTAATATCGGATATGGGATGATTCGGACCGCCGCCTACGACCGGCACTACGGCTTTTAGCTTACGTCCTGTTTTTTTCACGGCTTCGGCAATTTTGTCGAAATCATCCGCATTGGCCGCATCAAATTTCACGATGTCGACAACCTGGCTATTATTGGCATATACTTGTTTTGCCGCGTCTATATCAATATCAGCCACAATTAAATCCGCGCCTTCCCTTATAAAACGTTGTGCAATCGCTTTGCCGATTCCATGCGATGCGGCGGTAACAACGCATAATTGCTTATCTAACGACTTATCCATGCCATCCATCTCCTTTTCATTCGATGTATCTGTCAAAATTTCTATATTGCGATTTACTTAAGTGCGCCGGCACTCATTCCTTTTTCAAAATTCTTTTGCAAGCATATATATACGATAATGATTGGTAGCGCCGTCATGACGGCCGCTGCCAATATTTTCGTTTGATCGTTCGTAAATTCGCCTTGGAAAAACTGGGGCAGCAGAGTTACTGTCTGCTTGTCGGGAGTCTGTAAAAATATCAAAGGAATCAGATATGAATTCCACGAATTTATAAGCGTTAATACGGCAATGGAAGATGCAATCGGTTTTGTGAGCGGTAAAATAATTGCCCTAAACACCCGCCATATACTTGCGCCGTCGATTTTGGCGGCTTCCATCAGCTCAGTAGGTATCCCCTCGTCGAAATTTCGGGCAAGAAGAATGGTAAAGGGCAGCTGCAACGCTGCAAGCGGAAGAATTACCGCATATAAAGTATTAAACATTTGCAGCCTTTGAAAAGTTACAAACAGCGGCGTCAGCAGAATGATCTCGGGGAGGGTCAAGGCAACCAGAATGATCCAAAAATATACTTCTTTCCCGATTATATGCAGTTTAGCAAACCCAAAAGCTGCCGTCATGCAAAAAATGTAAACTAAAACGATAACACCTGCCGCTATCAGAATGGAATTCTTAAAATAGGTTGGCACAACGCCGGTATCCCATACAGCCTTATAGTTCATAATTCCGATGCCGCCAAGCGAGCCCAAAACCATCTGAACCAACGGGACCATATAAGGTATAATCATAAGCGTTAAAATGATTTGCAAGCCAATTTTAGTGCTTAATTTTCTGGCGTCAAACATTTTCCATCCCCCTATGACTTCTTGTTCACTCTGCTCATTAGCAGTGCGCCGCCTACAGCCAACACCAGCAAGATTACCGATAGCGCGGCGGCATAACCAAGGTTAGACTGCCTGATGCCTTGCCGATAAATATAGGTTCCTAAAAATTCCGTCGCACGATTCGGCCCGCCACCGGTAATCAGATATGGAATGTCGAATGTTTTCAGGGCTCCGATTACGCCTAGCATGGCAAGAGAAACCGTTGTGCCTAAGCATGTTGGCCAAACGATCCTTATCAGCATTCCAATGTTGCCGATGCCATCAAGGCGAGCGGCTTCCATCATTTCTTTGTCGATTTGGCTCATGGCCGCAAAATAGAGGATGAAGCTCATCCCGGTATATTGCCATACGGTGACTGCCATCAAAATGATCATGGCGGAAGCGGGTTTTGCCAGCCAGTCAACTGTAATCCCCAGATTTAGGCTGCTAAATATACTTTGCAACATACCCTGAGGTGAAAACAGCAATCTGAAAACCGGCGCCATCGTTGCGGGCGGTAAAATAGTCGGTATGAAAACCAAGCATTTGTAGACGGTCGGAATTTTTACATCTGTATGTAGGATAGCCGCAAACAAAAACCCGAGAATATTTTGCACAACAAATGTTACTGCAAAGAAAACAGCCGTGTTTCTTAGCGTTCTATAGAAAATCCAATCACGAAACACGCGCTCGTAGTTTCCCAAACCGACATTTATTCTAACCGGATCTAAGCCGTTCCATTCTACGGTTGATAAATTAAAAGTATAGAATATAGAATAATATACGACTGCAACTAAGAAAATAAACGCCGGAAGAATCCACAGGAAACCATCGTTTCTTGCGATTGTATTTTTTCTGTTTTGCTTTTTGCCCATATATATATCTCCTAAGTGCAGGGATATTGATTTTTCAATATCCCTGCACAGTCATACCCGCTTACCGATGCTTCTTATCCATTCGCAAGTTGATTTGCACCCTGTTCAGGCGTGAGCATACCACCTGCAACACCCGATAACACGTCTTGCAGCAACTCATTCATGTCGGCGCTAATCGCTGCAAAACGGGGATTGTCTTCGGTTTTCATGGCGTTTTCAATATATTCTTTAATTGAGTCGTTTTGTTTTGCGGGATTTACCAACTCTACAACATCCCAGTTCGGGGTTGCTGATTTTAGCGACGGAACAACGTTGAGTGTGTTTGCAATCATTTGCTGGCCGGTCTGGGAAGTGCCAAGCCAAACGGCAAACGTAATCGCCGCGTCAATATTAGCCGAGTTGGCAGATACAGCGGTGGCATAGTCCAAATCGCCAAACATGGAACCGACGTGCCCCGTACCCGCGATGTCAGGGAAAGGAATCGGAATCATTGTAAAGGGAGCATCCGTAGATGAGGCGGCTTCAATCGCTGTCTGCATCGTGCCCGGCAAAGCATTTGATGTGTACCATGAGCCCATCATGACCATCGCATATTGTTGGGACATGAATAGATTGTTCGCTTCCGGATACTGCGCAAGACCAAGTGCGCCGGCTTGCATAATCCCATCATCAAACAGGGCTTTCCAAAGCTCCAGCGATCTCACTATAGAAGAGTCGCTCCATTCAATCTCACCGCGAGCGGCTTTCGTAAAAGCTCCCGGACTTACGTTGTCTGCAATGGCGTGGAACGTGTCGATATTAAATGCACCCTGCCCCGCTCCCTGAACGAAGCCTCCGACACCGTTTGCTTCGAGCGTTTTTACTACATTTAACCATTCTTCATAGCTCGTAGGATGGTCTAAGCCATATCTATCAAAGATATCTTGATTGATCCAAAGATTCCCGGAGTAAACCGTGCCGACGCCAAGCCCTTTCAGTTCTCCGCCAACCAGCATGGTGGTAATGGAATCCTCGCTCAGCTTATCATGATAATCTGCTCCCAGCGCCTCAATGACGGCGTCTGTTAAATCAACTGCCTGGCTGCCGAAAACTTGAATGCCACCATTGGCCGAACCGGCTGATACCTGAAAGGCATCCACGCCGTCGCCACTCGCTAAAACCGGTCTGAGCGCCGCGTCATAAGCATCTATCGTCGTCTGCTTCCATGTCACTTGAATATCGGGGTATTCTTTATTGAACTCTGCTATGAACTCTTCGTTCGCCGGAGAACCCGGCGTCCATCCCCACCATACAACTTCCCCGGATGTTGGAGAAGAAGAGTCTCCGGACGCAGAAGAAGAGTCTCCGGGCGCAGGGGAAACATCCCCGGGCGCAGGAGTTCCGCCGCCGCTACCTCCGCATCCTGCAATCGTACCTAAAACCATCATCAGTATTAGTGCAAAAATACATATTTTCTTCATAATGGTACCTACTTTCTAAAATATATGTGCCAATAATATCATTCAACGCTTGTTTTTTCTTCTCATATTTTGCTATTTGCTTTTCAAAATATGCTAAGATTACGCGTCATCATTTAAACATTACCAGCTCATTGTTTATTTTTGGCAAACTTCAGCCGTATATTTTGTGCATTATTGCACTTTTTTTATATTCGCTATCGTTATATAATACTACGTGTCGTACATTTCGCGTTTGTTTCAGCGCAAATTATGACGTTTATTTTTTAAAACGGGGAGCAATACAATGATACATAAGGATTTGTCTGAATCATTATCTTTTGCACAGGGAACCATCAATGTAGCACATGTCAATTTGCCATTTCCTTTCCCAAATCATTGGCACGGTTTTTTGGAGATTATTGCTCCCAACAACAATGAAACGGAGATCGTCATTGACAACAAAACATATCGTCTGACCGAGCGTCAGATCGCTCTGATTCCGCCTCGCACGCTACATGCTATTACTAAAGCCGGAAGCACACCGCAACTCATTATTCAATTCTCAGGGAATATGCTCCCCCGGCTTCACGATTTTATATCTGCCAATCACTTTCTTTATTTACAGAAAGTGATAGACAACGATGACTTTAACGGCCAAGAAATAACGCCATTGGATATTCTGCATAAAATAAAGGAATATCGCTACAGCGACAATCCTTTTAAAGAATTTCATATATATCGGGAATTGATGGATCTGTTTATCGTTTTGGGAAACTATAATTTCGCGTTGAACAATGATGTGTCGTCCAAAAACAATCATCC
>Ga0099364_10005066_pt1 | contig 19694 bp, 15 predicted proteins | sample TergutTh196P3_FD_73070 | JGI IMG/M metagenome (GOLD analysis project Ga0099364, IMG submission 73070) | Microcerotermes parvus P3 segment gut microbial communities from Pointe-Noire, Republic of the Congo - Th196 P3 | ecosystem: Host-associated > Arthropoda: Insects > Digestive system > Gut ... | reverse complement strand
TGAACTCGGTCCGGAATCGATTTTCGAAATTTTTTCGTCCCATGCCTACTAACGATGCTAATTCCTTGACCCGATACCCCTCCATTTTCATGTAATTTTCCAATACTTTGTTCCTGAAATCTAACGACTTACTAATCAGGGGGAACAAAAACTCTACGATATCTTCTCTGGGGCACACATAGCGTAGAAGGAGAAAAAATTCGCTGTGTTTGAGGGCATTAAAGCTATTACAGTCGATGTTTTCCTGCTGAAAAAAGTGAAGCTGTTCGAGGAAAAGACGTAGCGGATTCGGGACAGGTATTGGCCTGAATTGATAGACCGTTTTCTCGGTATCGGGCAGATAGGCTTTAAATAGATACGTGTCGGATGGCGAGACAAAGGAATCGAAATAGAATACGCACAGCTTGGCATGATGAAGCGCTTCGACCTTCACGGATGACGCTTTCTGAATAAAAATCATCTCATGGGCATTGAAGGCTCGATTCAAGAACTCATTGCAGCTGACCATGATAGTTCCCTCAAGCACAAAAAAAATGTAATGCAAGGGCGCTTTCGTATTGCGCCATTCCTCTCCCGGCTGAAGTTCAAAAAAAGTAAATGCCGTTTTATAATCGGGCTGTGCCGCCCTGCTTTCAGTTAATTCCCTTATTTTAAAGATATTGTCCATGAAAAAAAAATTATACTCCCCGTAAAAAAAAATTATCCACCTCAATCGAGTTGCAAACTTACATATTTTTCGTATATTTGCAAAATTGAAACCAAATTTTTTATACATTATGGCTTACAACACATCTCATTTCGCAGAACTAATCTTTAGTCAGGCCGAAAAATACGGACAGCGCGCAGCGCTTTTAGTCCGTGACCCCAAACGCGGGAAATGGAATCCACTGTCCTGGGACGCATTGGCCGAAAAAGTACGACTCACTTCGCAGGCAATGGCTCAGTTCGGTATTCAGGAACAGGAAAATATCGGTATCTATGCTCCAAATATGCCGGCATGTTTCTTTACGACCTTCGGCGCTTTCGGCATTCGGGCGGTCGAAACTTCTATGTATTCTACCAGCTCGCCCGAACAAGTCAGATACATCGTCCGAGACGCCAATATCCGGCTGCTTTTTGTAGGCGAACAAGTGCAGTACAACAATGCCTATATCGTCCAAAAAGAAACGGAAGATGTTCTAAAACAGCTGATTATATTCGACAGCAACGTCGTGCGGCATCCGAATGACAAGACATCTCTGTTTTTCGACGAGTTCATCCGTCTGGGCGATAACGCTCATGCAGAATCGACGGTGAAAATACGCCGTAACGAAGCGTTAAAAGAAGACATCGCCCTGATCCTCTATACCTCCGGGACGACGGGCGACCCGAAAGGGGTGATTATCACCCATGCTAACTTTGCGGAGGCGATGCGCATTCACGACATCCGGCTACCGATGCTGAACGATAAGGATGTATCTATGTGCTTCCTCCCGCTGACCCATATTTTTGAAAAGGCATGGTCGTGCCTTTGTCTGACGCAGGGCATGACGATTGCCATCAATCAAGACCCGAAAATCATTCAGCAGACTTTGAAGGAAGTGCGCCCGACGATGATGTGTAATGTGCCGCGTTTCTGGGAAAAAGTATATACGGGCGTACAGGCTAAAATTGCTTCGTCGTCGCGTTTACTTCAATCGGTTTTCAGACAGGCCATTAAAACAGGGCGCCGCTATGTGCACGAATACCGGAACAAAGAAAAAAGAGCACCCCTTTGGCTTGCTTTTAAATTTCACTTCTTTAATCAAACGGTCTTTAAACTGCTCAAAACGGTTGTGGGCTTGAACAAGGGACGGGCGTTTCCCGTCGCCGGCGCGCCGCTTGCCGACCAGATGACCGAATTTCTGCTCTCGGTCAATATGCCGATTATATATGGTTATGGACTGACCGAAACGACGGCTACAGTATGCTGCTTCCCGACGCGGCATTATGTCGTCGGTTCTATCGGGCAAGTCATTCCCGACCTTGATGTGCGTATCGACAGCCAAAACAATGAGATTTTAGTGCGGGGCGAAACGATTACGCCCGGCTATTACAAAAAACCGGAAGAAACGGCGAAATCGTTTACCCACGACGGCTTTTTCCGCACGGGTGATGCCGGTCGGTTAGAAGGTGATACGCTCTTCTTCCATGAGCGGATCAAGGATTTGTTTAAGACGTCGAATGGGAAGTATATTGCGCCACAGGCTATCGAACTGACGATGAGCGGAAATAAATACATCGAGCAGTGCGTCGTCGTAGCCGATACCTACAAGTTTGTGAGCGCGCTTATTATTCCGAATTTTGATGCGCTCGAAAATTATGCTTTAACCAATAATATTCCTTTTGATAACCGGAAGGAGCTGATCCAAAACGAGCAAATCTATCGGTTCTATCAATCGATCATTGAAGAATGTCAGAAAAAGTTTGCATCATTTGAAAAGATCAAACGGTTTACGATCCTTCCCGCCTCCCTCTCAATGGACAAGGAAGAGCTGACGGATACCCTGAAACTCCGCCGCCCGGTCATCATGCGCAATTACGCCTTGGAGATTGCGGCAATGTATGCAGAAGATTAGTTCGTCGCTGGGATGAGTGACAACTGGCTGGGTTGAGAGGCAATTGGCTTGGTTGAGCGGCATTTGTTTAAGTTGAGCGGCATTTATTTAAGTTGAGCGGCATTTGTAATGCCGCCGAACGAAGCATTGCAAATGCCGCCGAACGTGCATTTCAGAACCATTCAGCGTTCAGTTATGAATAATGCAGGTTAGTTGATTTTTGGTTTTGGAATACCCAATTGTTTGCAAATATCGTAAGCCGTTGTTTCAACAATATCCGAATGTCGTGGTACAGAGGTCTGTTTCCTGGTTTGAAGGTGGCAATATAATGAATGACTGCTACCTTCTCTAACCAGCATACACTGGTTTTCCTCTAAATGCTTTATCAGTTGCTTGCGTTTCATTTCCAATGATTAATGCCTGAACAATCGTATTCTTATCGTTGAGTTGTGCGCGAAACTCATCACGTTTGTACTCCAATACCAACTTAATGGCATCCTCCATCATAAACATTAATTCTTCCAAATCTTTGCCTTGAGAGATAGCTTCGGGAATTTGTTCACACTGACCGGTTAGCCAACCGCTTTTTTTGTCTTTTTTGATACGAATTGTGTATTCCATAAAAAATATATAAGATGATTATCTATTTTCAATGAATCGTCTGCGCCATCTGGCCTCTAAATAACTTTTTCTAACGGGTCAATGCTTTTGGCTAAATCCTGGGCGGTCAATTCGTAATTGGATAAATCACCCGCAAAATAGCGATCATAAGAAGCCATATCTATAAGCCCATGACCGGATAGATTGAACAGGATGGTTTTCTTCACGCCTTCTTTCTTCGCTTGTTCGGCTTCGTGGACGACGGCGGCGATGGCGTGTGCCGATTCGGGTGCGGGAATGATTCCCTCTACCTGTGAGAAAAGCACGGCGGCGTTGAACGCATCTAATTGTTGGATGTCTACTGCTTCAATATATTCATCTTTTTTCAATTGGCTGACGATAGCCCCAGCGCCATGATACCGGAGACCGCCTGCATGAATATGCGGAGGGGCAAATGTATGTCCTAACGTATACATCGGAATGAAGGGCGTATAACCTGCCTCATCGCCAAAATCGTACTGAAATACGCCTTGCGTCAGTTTTGGACAGGAAGACGGCTCGGCGGCGATGAAACGGGTGTCTTTTTCCCCCGTTAATTTATGCCGAAGGAAAGGAAAAGCGATACCTGAAAAATTGGAGCCGCCGCCAAAGCAAGCTATGACTACATCCGGATAATCGCCAGCCATTTCCATTTGCTTGACCGATTCTAAACCGATAACGGTCTGATGCAACATGACATGGTTCAGTACGCTCCCTAACACATATCTGCAATTCGGCGTCTGAAGCGCTAATTCTACCGCCTCCGAGATAGCTGTTCCAAGACTGCCCATATAATTCGGATGGTCGGTCAGTATTGTACGCCCGGCTTTCGTACTCATACTCGGCGAAGCAACGACCTGTGCGCCGAAGGTCTGCATGATAGAGCGACGATAGGGTTTTTGTTCGTAGCTTATCTTGACCATGTACACCGCTAATTCTAATCCGAAGGCTTTGGCGGCATAAGCCATAGCTGCGCCCCATTGTCCGGCGCCCGTCTCGGTGGTGATGTTCGTCAGTCCCTGTTTTTTGCAATAGTAAGCCTGCGCTAAGGCAGAGTTCAGTTTATGCGAACCGACCGGGCTGACGCTTTCATTTTTAAAATAGATACGCGCGGGCGTATCTAACGCTTTTTCAAGTCCATAAGCGCGAACAAGCGGCGTAGGACGCCACATACGATACAACTCCCGCACCTCGTCCGGGATATCGATCCATGGATCAGTCTCGTTTAATTCCTGAGCCACTAACCCTTCTGCCAAAATCGGATGTAAATCCTCCGGGTTAAGCGGTTGTTTCGTCCCCGGATGCAGTAACTTGAGCGGTTTGTTGGTCATATCCGCGACAATGTTGTACCATGCCGTCGGGATATCTTTCTCTTCTAAAAAAAATTTTTTTGCATTCATAATTATTAGTTATTAGTGAGTAGTGAATAGTGAGTAGTGAGTAGTGAGTAGTGATTCATTCTGCATTCTCCATTCTGCATTCTGCATTCTCCATTCTGCATTGTTCATTGTTCATTGTTCATTTAAATAAATCGTTTTCAGCATTTTAACGTGGTCTTTGTAGGGGGGGAAGACGGGGACGGGGGCGTCGGATAAGGTTCTGTTCAGGATGCTTTTCTTGTGCGAGAAGGTCTTGAATGTCCAATGGCCTGAATAGGCGCCGTGGCCGCTGTTGCCGACGCCTCCAAAGGGGAGGTTGGTATTTAGCATGTGCATCAGGGTGGCGATGATACAGCCGCCGCCGTAGGATATTTTATTGATTATCAGTTCTTCTGCTGATTTGTCGGTTGTGAAGAGATAGAGGGCAAGGGGTTTTTCGCGTCCGGTAAGGGCTGTTACGACTTCTTCCAAGCTCTCGAAAGTCAGGATGGGTAACAGGGGGCCGAACACTTCTTCCTGCATGATGGGGCTGTCCCATGTGACGTCTTCTATGATAGTTGGGGCTATAAAAAGCTGACTCTCGTCGGTTTCGCCGCCAAAGACGATGGTTGCGCATTTCATCAGCGCTTGCAGGCGTTCGAAATGACGGTGGTTGATGATGCGTCCGAACTCGGGGTTGTTTTTGATGTCGTCGCCATAGAAGGCTGTGATTTGATTTTTCAGGGCTTCGACTAACTTGTCTTTTATATCTACGTGTACATATATATAATCAGGCGCAACGCACGTTTGCCCGGCATTAATCAGTTTGCCCCAGCAGATATGCGCGACGGAGCGGTCGATATCTGCCGAGCGGTCGACGATACACGGGCTTTTACCTCCCAATTCGAGGACGGTCGGCGTCAGATGTTGGGCGGCAGCCTGTGCGACGATACGTCCGATGTTTGTGCTGCCGGTATACAAGATAAAGTCGAACCGCTCATTCAGCAATTCGGTCGTTCCTTCGGCATCGGTTTCGATGGCGACGCAATAGGCTTCATCAAAAGCGGTATTGATAATATCGGCTAAGACCTTCGATGTGTTCGGCGCCACTTCCGACGGTTTGACTACACAGCAATTGCCGGCAGCCAATGCGCCTACTAACGGTTTGAAGCACAGGACAAACGGATAGTTCCATGTGTTCAGAATAAATACTGTACCATAAGGCTCATAATAAATGGCGCTTTCGGCCTGTCCGAATAGGGGTGGAGACGCTACGACAACGGGTTCCGACCATGAGGCCAAGTTTTCTACGGCATCATTAATTGTGTCGATCATCGCCGTTACTTCCGTAGCAAACGCCTCAAATTCACATTTCCGCAAGTCCAGCATCAGAGAATCTTCTATATCCCGATGCTTTTCAATCACTACCTGACGAAGTTTCTCCAACTGTTCGATACGAAATGCGATGCTTCGCGTTTTCCCGGTAGCAAAAAAATCTCTCTGTCTCTTAATTAATAGTTGATAATCAGTCATATTATTTAATTTTTGATATTTCCGGGGGCAAAGATAATTATTTTTTGCCACGAATGTACACGAATGAACACGAATTATTTGTATAGTGGGCAAAGGGATTAAACCTTTTGTTAATTTTGGCGTCTAATAGCACGTTGAAAAATTATCCAATGACAATTATAGAATTAACATGACAAAACCGGTAAGATGGACTTTAATAGGCATTATTCTGCTGATAATCATCGGTATGATTGCCTATCCACGAATTAAGCAACAACTAAATGCCGACAAAGAGAACACTCCGGCGCAAACCCCCGGCTCTCCGATGAATCGCGCGCCTATCAGCATCAACGCTGTTGTGCTGAAAATACAAACGCTATCCGACAAAATTTTAAGACCCGGTATCACGATACCTGATGAAGAGGTAGATTTATCTTTCGAGTCGTCGGGGAAGCTGACCGATATCTTTTTTCAGGAAGGAACCCATGTCAAAAAAGGGGAATTATTAGCTAAGATCAACGATAAGCCGCTACAGGCTGAATTACAAAAATTGGAAGCCCAAGTACCTTTGGCGCGGGAACGGGTGAACCGTCAGCGCGCCTTATTAGAAAAAGAAGCGGTCAGTCAGGAAGCCTTCGAGCAAGTAACGACCTCATTAGAGGTGTTATTAGCTGATATTGAATTAGTCAAAGCACGCATCCTTCAAACCGAACTGCGCGCTCCTTTCGACGGGATCGTAGGTCTCCGCCAAGTAAGCGAAGGCGCTTATGCCACCCCCTCGACCGTCATCGTTAATCTAACGAGAATAAGTCCTTTAAAAATAGAATTTTCTTTTCCGGAACGGTTTGTTTCGGATATTAAAAACGGCACAAATATTACTTTTTACATGGAAGATGTAAGCCAAATGATGCATACATACAAAGCACAAGTATATGCGGTAGAAGCCAAACTTGCACAGGAAACACTCACATTGAAAGCACGCGCTTTATTTCCGAATGAGAATGAGAGCATTGTGCCGGGTCGTTATCTTTCCATTGAAATAGTCACTAAAGAAATAGAAAACACTTTGACGATACCCAGTGAGGCGATCATCCCTGAGATGGGTAGAAGCATCGTTTATGTTTACAAAAACGGCGAAGCAAGAGCAACCGAAATAAATACCGGACAGCGAACGGAAAGTTTTGTGCAGGTATTAGATGGCGTGAATCAGGGAGATACCGTGATCACAACCGGCGTAATGCAATTACGCACCGGCATGAAAGTAAAAATTGATAACTTAATCGAGTAGTTTTCAGTTTTCAGTTTTCAGTTTTCAGCAAATAATTTTCAACTTTCAATTTTCAATTTTCAATTAAAAAGATGGCCAACATATCAGAAATAAGCATAAACCGCCCCGTCTTAGCCACAGTGATGATGCTCGTCATCCTGCTGTTCGGTTATATCGGTTACACATCGCTCGGCGTCCGCGAATACCCCAGCGTCGACCAGCCTATTATATCTGTTTCAGCTACGTATCCGGGCGCTAATGCGGAGGTTATCATGAATCAGATTACGGAGCCTTTAGAGCAAAATATCAACGGTATCCCCGGTATTCGCTCGCTGAGCAGCACCAGCTCGCAAGGCATGAGCCGTATCACCGTCGAGTTTGAGCTTTCTGTAGACTTAGAGACAGCCGCTAACGATGTGCGCAACAAGGTTTCAATCGCGCAGCGCTATCTGCCGCGCGACTGTGACCCGCCTATCATCGCAAAAGCCGATGCCGATGCAACGCCGATTATTCAGATCGGTATCCGTAGCCGGGAACGTAACTTAATGGAGCTGACGGAGATAGCCGAATTAACGGTCAAGGAACGATTACAGACAATTCAGAACGTTAGCGCCGTCGAATTGTGGGGACAAAAGCGGTACTCTATGCGTTTATGGTTAGACCCGATGAAAATGGCCGGCTACGGCATTACGCCGTTAGATATTAGAAATGCCGTAGACAGAGAAAACATTGAACTGCCGTCGGGTAGTATCGAAGGAGACAGGGTAGAGCTGTCTATCCGCACCTTAGGTCTTATGACTACCGCAAACGAATTTAACGACCTTATCATCAAGGAAAGTAACAATAACATTGTCAGGTTTAAGGATGTAGGGCGCGCTGAGCTTTCTCCCGAAGATATTAAAAGTATCATGAAACGCAATGGCGAGCCGTTAGTCATCAATACGATTATCCCTCAACCCGGCGCTAATCATATTGACATCGCCAACGAAGCGTATAAGCGTATCGAACAACTGAAAAAGGACCTCCCCGACGACGTCGTCATTGAAATTATTTACGATAACACGAAATTTATTCGCGCCTCTATCTATGAAGTGCAGGAGACGCTTTATATCGCGTTTTTATTAGTCGTTATCATCATTTTCCTTTTCCTGCGCGATTGGCGCGTGACGCTTCTCCCCGTTTTAGCTATTCCTATCTCTTTGATAGGGGCTTTTTTCATCATGTACCTTGCCGGTTTTTCGATCAATGTACTAACGATGCTTGCTATTGTATTGTCTGTGGGTTTAGTAGTAGACGATGCTATTGTAGTTGCCGAGAATATATATGTCAAGATTGAACTTGGCATGAAGCCAAAGGATGCAGGGATTGAAGGGTCGAAAGAAATATTTTTCGCAGTGATAGCAACAACCGTTTCGTTAGTCGCCGTCTTTGTTCCGATTGTTTTTATGCAGGGGATGACGGGCAGATTATTTACCGAATTTAGTATCGTTATTGCCGGAGCCGTTTCCATATCCTCTTTTGTGGCGTTAGTTTTAACGCCGATGTTAGGAGCTAAACTGTTGAAAAGGCAGGAAAAGAAAAATTGGCTGTACCGTCATACAGAGCCTTTTTTCCTTGGGTTGAACAATCTTTACGCAAAATCGCTCGGAGCGTTTTTGAAAAGAAAATGGATAGCCTTACCTATGGTGCTTTTATTATTCGGCGCTATAGCCTATTATTGGTTTAAAATACCATCCGAACTAGCTCCGATTGAAGACCGCTCGCAAGTCACTGTCAGGGTACAGGGACCTGAAGGCTCGACTTTTGAGTTCATACGCGATTTCTCGGAAAAATTAGAAGCCATCGCCGATTCAGTAGCCTACGAAAGAAAATTTATCACAACACGCGCTTGGGGTGCATCAGGTTTTCTTTCCGTTATCTTACCTGATATCCGCGACCGTAAACGCTCTCAAATGGAAATAACGGAAGCGTTATCAGCCGAAGTGCGCAAAGAAACGATGGCAAGAGGATTTGTGCAGCAACAGTCTACTTTTGGAGGTCAGCGGGGCGGAATGCCTGTGCAGTATGTTTTGCAGACAACGGGCATTGATAAATTAAGGGAATTTCTACCTCCCTTCATGCAGAAAGTGAATGAAAGTCCCGTTTTCCAGATGGCAAATGAAAACCTTAAATTCACGAAGCCGGAAGTGCGTATCCAGATTAATCGTGATAAGGCTTCGCTTTTAGGCGTCAGTACGCAAAGCATTGCGCAAACGCTGCAATACGCATTAAGCGGTCAACGCATGGGCTACTTTTACATGAAAGGGAAACAGTACCAGATCATAGGCGAGATAAACCGCCAGCAACGCAATACCCCGCTTGATCTAAAGTCTATTTATGTAAAAAGTAACGTAGGGGTGATGAATCAGTTAGATAACTTAGTTAATTTAGTAGAAGATGTAGCGCCACCCCAGCTATATCGCTATAACCGGTTCGTTTCGGCTACGGTTACCAGCGGATTAGCCAAGGGTTATACGCTCGGTCAGGGCTTAGACGAAATGGACCGAATAGCTAAAGAAGTGTTGGACGAAAGTTTTCGCACCGCTCTGTCAGGCGAATCGAAAGAGTTCCGAGATAGCTCAAACAGCCTTATATTCGCCCTTGTGCTTGCGCTGATTATGATTTACTTAGTATTAGCAGCGCAGTTCGAGAGTTTCAAAGACCCCTTCACGGTGATGTTCACCGTACCGTTAGCCGTCGCCGGCGCCTTGTGGTTTATGAGTATGGGCAATATCACGATGAATATCTTCAGCCAAATCGGGATTATCATGCTCATCGGGTTAGTCGCTAAAAACGGTATCCTGATAGTAGAATTTGCCAACCAGCGGCAGGAAGCAGGACTAAAGAAAGCGGATGCCATTCTTTCAGCCTCCGTTCAGCGGCTACGCCCGATTCTGATGACAGCCGCTTCCACTGTTCTTGGACTGTTGCCATTGATGTTTGCCTCAGCCGAAGGCGCTAACAGCCGCATCGCGATGGGTACAGCCGTTGTAGGCGGGATGCTGGTTTCTACTTTCCTGTCTTTATATATTGTGCCGGCTATCTATAGTTTCATATCTACCGACCTGTCAAAGAAAAAAGAAAAAACATGAAGTATATACTTATCCCGATAGCTTTGTTTGCTTGTGGCGCTATGCTATGCGCACAAGAATTATATACGTTGGAGAAATGTATCGCCATCGGCCTTGAACGCAATTACTCCATACGGATCGTTCAAAATGAGGAACAGATTTCCGCAAATAATGCGACGTTTGGAAATGCAGGCGGTCTGCCGACGGTAGACCTCAGCGGAGGCTTCAGCGGTACGCAGTATAACTATGATTATGATTTTACCGATGGTACGTCCGCCAAAGACAAAAATATCAATACCGAAACGGCTAATATCGGCGTCAACATGAACTGGACGGTTTTTGACGGGTTCGGGATTCAGGCAGATTATAAAAAACTTCGGGAATTGGAGCAGATGGGACGGCTGAATACCCGTCTGGCTATAGAAAATCTGACGGCGAACATAACCGCCGAGTACTATAACCTGATTCGCCAGCGTATACGGTTGACAAATCTACGGTCGGCTGTCCGGCTATCGAAAGAATGGCTTCGGATTACGGAAGTCAGTTTTATTTCCGGCGTCAGGTCTGGATTGGATTTACAACAGTCACGGGTTTATTTCAATGCCGACAGCTCCCGCCTTTTAACGCAAATAGAAGCGGTGAACTCATCCATGATACGGTTGAACGAACTGATGGGATTGGATGCTGTCAATCAGGTCATTGAAGTGGTTGATACGATACCGCTTAATACTTTGCTGATAGAATCCGAGTTATGGCAAAAAACGCTCGCCGAGAACGCTTACTTATTAGTATCACAGAAAAATAAAACGCTCTCGGAACTTGATTATCAAAAAATCCGTAGCCGTAACTATCCCTATTTGCGCTTAAACGGCGGGTACGGCTACGCTTCCAACTGGTATAACTCCGGAACAACCGAGCTTCAGCAACGGATCGGATTTAATTATGGCGTGACGGTCGGAATTACGCTCTTCAATGGTATGAACCGCCAACGCGAGCAACGGAACGCCCGTATTCAGATTCAAAACAGCGAACTCCGTATTCAGGACTTGGAATTAGGATTGAAAGCCGACCTTGCCAATCTCTGGATGGCTTATCAGAACAACCTCGAACTGTGCGAGTTAGAAAAAGAAAATCTAATCGTAGCCCGTAACAATTATGAGATAGCAAGCGAGCGCTTCCTCTTAGGCGACTTAGCCGGTATCGAACTCCGTGAAGCCCAAAACGGCCTCTTAGAAGCCGAAGAACGCCTCTCCATCGCCGAATACAACACCAAGCTATGCGAGATTTCGCTGTTACAGCTTAGCGGACAAGTCCTCACATACCTAAATGCGAGCTAAGCTCGCCGGGGAAAGCGAGCGATGCTCGCGGGGAAAGGCGCTTCACGCCGGGGAAGATGGGGAAAAAATGGGGAAAAGTAATTCCTAATTCGTAATTCCTAATTCTTAATTAATATGAAATCTCTTATTACACTTATCCGTTTCATCGTTGGATGGCATTTTTTATATGAAGGGGTCGCCAAGCTGATGGCCGACGGCTGGTCTTCAGAATCGTATCTGACCGGCACTTTTGGCTTCATGTCCGGTTTTTATCATTGGCTTGCCCAATCGCCAACCGGTATTCAGATCATTGACTTCTTGAATATCTGGGGTTTAATCCTCATCGGACTGGCGCTATTCTTAGGCGTTTTAGTCCGGTGGGCGGCGCTGGCGGGAACCTTTTTATTGGTTCTGTATTATTTTGCTTACCCGCCTTTAGGCATCTCCTTGCTCGGCGGCGACGGCAGCCTGTTCGTTGTCGATAAAATCATGATTGAAGCCGTTATCCTGGTATTCATCTTCTTCTATAAGGATAAAGGGTATTGCTTGGACTATCTAATCGGTTTCTTCCCGAAAGTGAAGAAGTTCTTTTACCGGCAGCCTCAAAAAACGCAAGAACCGGTCGCTGGGGATATTAACCGCCGGGAAGCGTTGAAGAATTTAGTGAGCCTGCCCGTATTGGGCGTATTCGGATACGGCGCTTACCATAGCAACCGAAAATACGACGTAGATATATCTACCGGCGCCACGATTCAGATCAACCAGGTCGCTCTGAATGAGTTGAAAGGCGAACTCCCGAAAGGAAAGATAAAAGACGTTGAAATCAGCCGCCTGATCATGGGAGGCAATTTAATCGGCGGATGGGCGCACGCGCGCGACTTAATCTATGCCGGTAGCCTTTTTAAAGCCTACAATAGCGAGAAAAAGATTTTTGAAACTTTGATGCTTTGCGAGCAAGCCGGCATTAACGCCATGAACATCGGCTTCCCAACGATGAACGTCCTCCAAAAGTATAAAAAAATTACCGGCAGTAAACTGAAAGTAACCGTTCAGGTAGGTATTGACAAGGATAATAAAACGGATATTTACGACAACGTGACGCAGGCTATCGACTGCGGAATGGATTTGATACAGCTGCAGGGCAACTGGTGCGACTGGTTAGTGCGCGACGGTGAGATAGATAAGATAGCCGGTATCGTAGAACGAATCCGCAGTGAAGGGTATCCTGCAGGTATAGGCGCGCATACGGTGGATTCGTTGATCGCTTGCGAAGAAAACGGTATTTTCCCCGATTTTTACATGAAAACGATGCACCACGACAATTACTGGTCGGCCCATCCGCGCGAAAACCGGCGTGCCTTTGAAGTAGACGGCAAAAAATATGCCGAACATGATATGTTTCATGATAACTGTTTTTGTCCGTTCCCCGACCGGACGGTCGCGTTTGTCAATCAGACGAAAGTCCCCGTCATAGGCTTCAAAGTGCTTGCCGCCGGCGCTATCCACCCGAAAGACGGCTTTAGATGGGCGTTTGAAAACGGCGCCGATTTTGTATGCGTCGGCATGTTCGACTTCCAGGTCGTAGATGATGTGAACATTTGCATAGAAACGCTGTCAAAAATCTCCAAACGAACAAGAGGCTGGTTTGCTTAAAACGGACGATGGTACTTATCAATTCTCAATTTCTGAAAGTTGCCGACAACGAAATACAGAGCCAAATAGACAAAAGGATAAAATGGTTTCAGACGGTCAATCGCGATAAAAAAATAATCCGGCTCGACAGCGGCGACGTCGTCCTGCCGCTTGCCCCATGCGTTGTGAAGGCGATAACCGAAGCCATCACCGAAATGGGCGATGAAGCGACCTTCAAAGGACGCGGGCCTTTAGAGGGTTACCCGTTTCTGAAAGAAGCTATTGTGAAGTATAATAACCATACCTACAAGGTCAAAATAGAGCCTGACGAGGTTTTCATCAATCATGGGACAAAAGAAGACTTGGCCGGAATAGGCGATATTCTGTGTCGCGATAACCGGATAGCAGTCATTGACCCTGTTTCTCAGGATTTTGTCGAATCAAACGTGATAGGAAACCGCGCCGGTGATTTGAATGAAAATCGTCAATGGAGCCATATCCTCTACCTTGAATGTAAAAAAGAAAATGATTTCATGCCTGAATTTCCGAAGTTGCGCTCCGATGTTATCTATTTGAGCTACCCTAACAATCCCACCGGTTGCGTGATGACGCGCAAGACGCTCGAAAAATGGGTAAGATATGCCCTCGCGCATGACGTCCTGATTTTGTTTGACGCCACCTACAAATCGTTCATCACCGACCCCGACATTCCCCATTCAATCTATGAGATAAAGGATGCCAAAAAAGTAGCCATTGAATTTCGGAGTTTCTCAAAAAATGCGGCGTTCACAGGTTTACACTGCGGATATACCATTATTCCGAAAAAACTGGCCGGTTATTCGTTCAGAGCCGACAAAAGCGCAAACCTGAACGCCCTGTGGCGAAAACGGCTGATGATAAAAAATTATACACCCCCGTACATTATTCAAAAAGGAGCTGAAGCGCTTTTTAGCGATGAGGGACTGAACTGGGTTACCGAAAACGTGAATTATTATATGACCAACGCGGCTATACTCACACGGGCATTAGCGGAAGCGCGCTTGAAGTTCTGGGGCGGCGAAAACTCTCCTTATATATGGATTGAATCGCCCTACGGCTCTTCGTGGAAACTTTTTGATAAGTTATTAAACGAATGTTATATCGTTTCATCGCCGGGCGAACGCTTCGGAACGCTTGGAAAAGGGTTTGTGCGATTTAGTTCATTCGCTAACCAAAACAGAGTGATCATGGCGGGCACGCGGATTTCTGATATGAGGATATAATATACGGCAAGGAAGCCGTTTCTACACTCTTACTTCTACTCCTTTTCGATGCAAAAAGTTTTTCAAATCGGGGATGTTGATCTCTCCGTAATGGAAGATGCTTGCTGCAAGCGCAGCATCGGCTTTTCCTTCGCTGAAAATATCCGCAAAGTGTTGCATCGTTCCGGCTCCGCCACTGGCTATGACCGGCGTTTTTACTGCTTCAGATACAGCGCGGGTTATTTCTGTGGCAAAGCCGCCTTTGACGCCGTCATGTTTCATGGAGGTGAGTAAGATTTCGCCTGCGCCCAGATCAACCCCCTGTTTTGCCCAGTCTATGGTTTTGATGTCTGTTTTGATACGTCCTCCGTTCAGGTAAACATACCACTGGCCGCCTACAAAATTTGTATCAATCGCTAATACGATACATTGACTTCCAAATTGTTTCGCCAAATCGGTTATGGACTGCGGATGCAGTACGGCTGCCGTATTGATGGATATTTTGTCGGCGCCGGATTGTAAAAGAAGCGATACATCGTTGATGTCAACAATGCCTCCGCCTACGGTAAACGGAATATTGATGCGTCGCGCAATGCGCGTCACCAATTCCGAAAATGTTTTCCGCTGTTCGTTGGTTGCCGTAATATCTAAAAAAACAAGTTCGTCTGCCCCGTTTTGAGCATACATGGCTGCAAGCTCTACCGGGTCGCCAATGGTTTGGATGTTTAAAAAATTAACGCCTTTGACCGTTTTGCCGTCTTTGACGTCTAAGCAGGGGATGATACGTTTGGTTAAGCTCATTTTTTAATTACGAATTAGGAATTAGGAATTACGAATTATGGATTAGGAATTACGAATTACGAATTATGGATTAGGAATTACGGATTAGGAAATTTTTGAGGATTTTGTGGCCGATGTCGCCGGATTTTTCGGGGTGAAACTGGGTGGCAAAAAAATTGTCTTTTTGCATGGCGGCGCTGTAGGGTAGAACGTAATTTGCCGTTGCAATGGTGTTAATTCCGTGCTCTACGTAATATCCATGTACAAAATAGACGTATGAATGTTCGTTTACGCCGGCAAATAAGGGTGACTTGAGGTCATAAATATCGTTCCAACCTATCTGCGGAATTTTATGGGACAGCGCATTGAATTTTTTCACCCGTTGCGAAAATATACCCAGACAATTCACATTTCCTTCTTCCGAAAAGCGGCACATCAACTGTTGTCCTAAACAAATACCTAAAACCGGCTGTTTAAGCGAAATGATCAGTTTATCCAATCCTCGCTCCCTCAAATACGCCATCGCGGTAGATGCTTCGCCTACACCCGGGAATAGCGCCTTATCGGCGTTCCGTATTTCGTCGGGATTGTCGGAAACCGTTGCTTTTATGCCCAACCTTTCGAGCGCATACAGTACCGAGCATACGTTTCCGGCATTGTATTTGATGATGACTACTTTTTCTTTCATATATATTATAGCGTTATTTGCCTGTGAAACGATTCCTTGAACGAAACAAGCGTTGCGCATTTGATGAGACCTAAGGGTTTGATTCGGTTCATGATGACGTCATATAAATGGTTGTTATTGAGCGTATAAGTCTTTATTAAAAGATCATATTCGCCGGTAATGAAGTGACATTCGACGACTTCATGTATTTCCTTGATCTTCTCGGCGATGGCGTCTAAAGCTTCCGTTTGCTCGAAACGTAGCGAAAGAAAGGCGCATGTCTGATAACCTATCTTATTGAGATTGAGACAAAATTCGGAACCGGTGATGATTCCGTTGGTCATCATTTTCTGCACTCTCTGATGTACAGCGGCTCCCGAAATACCGCAAATCCTCGAAACCTCTAAGAACGATATACGCGCATCGTTAGCAATGAGGTTGAGTATTCTCCTGTCTAATTCATCCAATTTGCTCTCTTCCATCTTTATCATCCTATTAAAAAACGCCTGCAAAGATAATACAAATTTTACACAATACAAACTATTATAATATCATATTGTAAGATATTTCGTCTAATCAGTGACATTTTTCTGTTTTTTTGCATCAATGACGCATCTTCTGCTAAAAAACCTGCCTGCCTTGTCTTTCTTCAATGTAATTTTGTCCTCTGTAACTAATATGATATACAATGAACACTGAAGAAAAAAAGTACGTTGACGATTTTATGTCGTCGTTGATTGCCCGTAACCATGGTGAAAAAGAGTTTCATCAGGCGGTGCAAGAAGTAGTAGAGAGCCTCGCGCCCTACATTATCGAAAATCCGCAGTTGCGGAAGATGAAACTGCTGGAACGAATCGCAGAGCCGGAGCGTGTAGTTATTTTCCGTGTGCCATGGCTTAACGACCGCGGCGAAGTAGAAATCAACCGCGGCTATCGTGTGCAGATGAACAGCGCCATCGGGCCTTATAAAGGCGGGATACGTTTTCATCCGAGCGTAAATTTGAGTATCCTCAAGTTTCTCGCTTTTGAACAGACTTTTAAGAACAGCCTCACAACACTCTCTATGGGCGGCGGTAAGGGAGGTTCGGATTTTAACCCTAAAAACCGCTCCGACGAAGAGGTGATGAAGTTTTGTCAAAGTTTTATAACCGAACTGCATCGTCACATCGGCGCAGATACCGACGTCCCTGCGGGCGACATCGGCGTTGGCGGACGCGAAATAGGGTTCATGTACGGACAGTACAAACGACTACGCAACGAGTTTACCGGAACATTCACCGGTAAGGGTCTCGGCTGGGGAGGAAGTCCGCTACGTCCCGAAGCAACCGGCTACGGGACATGCTATTTTGCTCAAGAAATGCTCGCTACGCGCAATGACAGTTTCAAAGACAAAACGGTCGTGATATCGGGTGCAGGCAACGTGGCTCAGTATGCCGTAGAAAAAACGCTTCATCTGGGTGGAAAGCCTGTGACACTCTCCGATTCAAACGGGTATATTTATGACCCGTCGGGCATAGACGAAGAAAAATTGCAATATGTACTCGATCTAAAAAATATCTACCGCGGTCGTATACGCGAATATGCCGAGCGATACCCCGAAGCGCAATATTTTGATGGAGAGAAACCCTGGCGTGTAAAGTGCGACATTGCGCTGCCATGCGCCACGCAGAACGAATTAGACGGTGATGATGCAGAAATGCTGGTACAAAACGGCTGTATCTGTGTAGCCGAAGGCGCTAATATGCCTTCCACTCCCGAAGCGGTAGCCGTTTTCCTGAAAAACCGGTTACTTTATGCGCCCGGAAAGGCGGCTAATGCCGGCGGCGTAGCTACTTCGGGATTAGAGATGTCACAAAATTCTATGCGCATCATTTGGACGCCGGACGAAGTAGACGCCAAACTCCACGCTATTATGAGCAATATACATGCCGCTTGCGTAAAGTATGGCGCCGAAAAAGACGGTTTTATCAATTATGTGAAAGGCGCCAACATAGCCGGCTTCATCAAGGTAGCCAAGGCCATGCTCGCTCAAGGTCTTGTGTAATGATTAATTATTAATGATTAATGGAATAATCGGTCGGTTCTTTAAACTTATGTCAATTTCTCCGCCGGGTAGGCATGGGGAGTTTCACCCCATGCCGCCCACAGAACCGTACGTGAAAGTCTCCCCTCATACTATACGTATGAATGTTCGTTTACGCCGACAAATAAGGGCGACTTGAGATCATAAATATCGTTCCAACCTAAAACTATTGGGGATTGAATTTTATTTTTTACTAATTCCCATGTTTTCTCCTTTACCAATCATCATTCCCGACTTGGCATTCAGCGAAGAGATTGCAGATTTGCCTGTTTTCAGTTCCAATTCCTTACGGGCATTCCGGGCTATCTCACCACCCTGTACCGCAACTTTCGTATGGTCGTCAAAAGTTTCAGGGTTGGAAGATTCGGAGATGTTTTTGGTTGAAAGCTCGGCTAACATGTTGAGTACCAATTCGGTATTGGTCATATTATCGCGCAAGTTTTCTTTTTTTAATCCTTTGAAACGTTTATATTCTTTAGTTGTTTTATCCGACCATGTTTTGGTGATAATATCCGTCAGTGTTGCAAATTCAAGGCCTTCCTGTAGGCCTCTTGTTTTCCATTCGTCCGTCAGTTCTTTACGAATTTCGATGCTTTTCAGTCTTTGGTTGATCCAGTTATCGGAATAACCTAATCGTTTGTAGTCATACATTGCTTGTTCGATAGACAATTCAGGGTCTTGCAGTTGGTCTAAACGCACAGAAGCAATCTCTGCCAGCCATATTTTGAAAGGCTCGGCTTTAGGGGAGGGGATTGATTGTATCAGACGGAAAAGCTGCTCAGTCGATGCAACATCGGTAAGGCGCATTTTGCCATCTTCTGATACCATTTTGAACTGTCCCATATTTTGGGACAGTTCACTCCCTTCTGCTTTGAGCTTAGTTTTCAAAGCGTTCCAATATTTTCGTGGACGCGGACTGTCTGTTAATACTTCAATAACATCCACCACCGAAAAATACCATTCTTCTGTCTCTTCGTTCCAGACTGTACGAACTTTCTTTGTTTCAAATAATTTGATGTTCATTTCTTTTCTTTTTTTAAAAATCAGCACATAATAGCTACAAAGGTACAAAAGATTTTAAATCGAACCTTCGTATTCATCCCGTTTCTTTTTGGGGAGTTTTTTGACGACTTCTTTTACGGAATGGGCTATCAGTTCTACAATTAGTGCATCGGGGACGTCCTGTTGAATATAGACGGAGTTCCACATCGGGCTTTCGCCTGCATAAAATCCTTTCGTGATGCCTTTGTATTTTTCTCTTAGCTCCATCGTTTTATCGGGGTCGCATTTCATTACGGCAAAATGGTTGTTGTCCTTCGGGTTCAAAGGGAAAAAGGCAAACATCTTATTCATAATTTTATAAACCAGCACATCGTCGCCAAAAGGCGTACATTCTTCTACATTTTTAATGGCGAGGCAATGATTGCGGAGGTCTTCTATATTCATAAATTCTTACAATTTAAAATTTCAAATATGTTTCACCAGATGGTAGGCAAAGAAAGTTGCAAATAGT
>Ga0099364_10005065_pt1 | contig 19694 bp, 18 predicted proteins | sample TergutTh196P3_FD_73070 | JGI IMG/M metagenome (GOLD analysis project Ga0099364, IMG submission 73070) | Microcerotermes parvus P3 segment gut microbial communities from Pointe-Noire, Republic of the Congo - Th196 P3 | ecosystem: Host-associated > Arthropoda: Insects > Digestive system > Gut ... | reverse complement strand
AGCTCACGAAGCCAGAACTGTATTTGTGTTAAAACGCGGTAAAGGACGCGGGTTCTCCGGTATTGAAAACGAATTGTTTGTAAAACCGAATACCCTTATGATTTACGGCGATGCTAAAGCGACGATATCATCGCTTTCAAGCGAATTCAGCGGCGAATGAAAATCAGCCGTAACAAAAAATACGGAGGCTGCGGAATATGAAAATGAAAACGATTTTTATTGTAGATGACAGCGAAACCAATCTTATGACGGTAAAAACCGCGCTGGACGGTGTGTATAAGACATTTGCCTTAAGTTCTGCCGCCAGAATGTTTAAACTTTCGGAAAGAATAATGCCTGACCTTATTCTTCTCGATATTGATATGCCGGAAATGGACGGTTTTGCGGCTATGCAAGCGTTAAAATCCGACAATGTGCTCAAAGACGTCCCTGTTATGTTCCTCACGGCGAAAAACGATGCGGAGTCGGAAATACATGGTTTTGAAATGGGCGCGCTCGATTTTATAAGCAAACCGTTTTCCGCGCCTGTGCTGATACGCCGTATTGAAACGCATATTGAAACAGATAAATTAATAAAAAAAAGCCAGCAGGCTGTGCGCGAGATTCATAACGCAACGATAAGCGTTATAGCAAATATGGTGGAGATGCGGGACAAAGTGACCGGCGGACATGTTGAGCGGACACAAGCGTATTTGAATTTGCTGGTAGACGAACTTATCCGTTCCGGGACATACAGCGAAGAAATATCAGAATGGGATTTGAGTCTGCTTATACCTTCGGCGCAGCTGCATGACGTCGGAAAAATTATTATCAGCGATATGATACTCAACAAACCCGGTAAACTCACGGAAGATGAATTTGATTTGATAAAAACCCATTGTGCCGAAGGGGAGAATATAATTGACAGGATTATAAAAAAAGTGGAACAAGTGGAGGAAGACAGATTTTTGTTTCATGCCAAAAGATTTGCGGGCTGTCATCACGAAAAATGGAACGGAGGAGGTTATCCGCGCGGGCTCGCCGGTGAAAACATCCCTCTTGAGGGAAGAATTATGGCGATTGCGGATGTATATGACGCGCTGGTATCCGAGCGCCCGTATAAAAAACCTATTTCACATCTGCAAGCGGTTGAGATCATGATACAGGACAGCGGCACGCATTTTGACCCTGAAATTGTCAGGGCTTTCCTCAATGTGTGTGAAGATTTCCCTAAAGAATCGGTAAAAAATCACTTATAACAGGCATTTGATAGTAAATAACAAGCGGCGGGGTTGTTTTATGAATTGGATAAAGATGTTTAAAGCAAATTTTGCACAAATATTTTTTATTTTTGCAGCTTTTTTTATGTTGGTCACTATAGGAAGTTTTTCTATAGGCAGCGTTATACAGCGCACATCGCTGGAAACGGTTACAATTGCGCTGAATGAAACCGAAAAAACGATAAAAACATATTTACGTGAACCAAAAATCGCTTTTGACAATATTTATATGAATGTCTGCGATATGCTTGAAAAAAACGAATCAAACGAAGCCCTGCAGTATTATTTTGAGCAGTTTGCGGATATGCTCGCTGACCCGAAAAACGGTATTACCGGCTTTAACAATATTTATGGATTTATCCGCGGCGAATTTATCCGCGGGTTTGACCGCGGTTCCGGGGATGAGTTTGGTTTTCAGCAGAGTCCCTGGTTTTTGACCGCGTCCAAAAACGAAGACGTTGAATATACCATGCCTTATACCGATAGTTTCACCGGAACCACCGTGATCGCTCTTTCAAAGGAGATATACGGTGCAAACGGCGCTTACCGCGGAATACTCGCTGTGGAAGTCAATGTGTCGTGGCTTATGAATTACACGGATTCACTTCAATTTACCGAAGGCGGTTACGGGATAGTCATAGATAAGGATTTTACCACACTCACTTACCCTCAGGAAGAATATATAAATATACCTTTAAGAGAGCTTGGCGATAATTATTCGCGGATCGCCGATATACTGGAAAAAGACAGCCCGAGTTTATCGGGTTTGGCGATCAAAGATATTTATGACAACAGAGTGATTGTGTTTTGGCAGAAATTGTTCAATGACTGGTTTATTATTGTTTTTATACCGTTCAACAAATATTATTCGGATTTACAAAACAGCATATTTATACTGGTGTGTTTGGGGATTTTGTTTTCGGTGGTTCTGAGCTGGATTCTGCTCCGTATCTCCAAAGAAAAAATCCGCGCAGATAAAGAAAACAGATATAAATCGTCGTTTTTAACGCGTATAAGCCATGAGATGCGGACGCCGATGAACGCGATAATCGGAATAACGCAAATACAGCTCCAAAACGAAACGCTGCCCGATGAATACGCGGAAGCGCTGGAAAAAATAAACAGTTCCGGCAGCGGTCTGCTCGGGATTATCAACGATCTGCTCGATATTTCAAAAATTGAAACGGGTAAATTTGAATTGGACCCGGTTTTATACGATATTCCGAGTTTTATCAACGATACGGTACATATGAATATACTTCGCATCGATTCGAAACCCATCGAATTTATACTTGATATAAACGAAAATATCCCGTCAAAACTATACGGAGACGAAATCAGGCTTAAACAAATATTGAATAATTTGCTGTCAAACGCGATCAAATATACGGAAAAAGGGTATGTGAAATTTTCAATAAATCAATTTCCTCAAGAAAATGATATGGTTTTGATGCGTTTTTCTGTCGAAGATACAGGTCAGGGTATAAAAAAAGAAGATTTGGACCGGCTTTTTACGGAATATTCCCGTTTTAATACAAAAACCAACCGGAAAATCGAAGGAACGGGTATCGGCTTGAATATCGCCAAAAATTTAACGGAACTTATGGGCGGAGTCATTACCGCAAAAAGCGAATACGGCAAAGGCAGCACTTTTTCGGTTGAAATAAAACAAAAAATAATCGATTATACGCTGATCGGTCCGGAAACCGCAAAAACGCTCAATTCTTTTTCCTATACAACAAGAAAACAGGAAAGACGGAAAAATATGCGCGAAATAATGCCTTACGGTAAAATATTGATCGTTGACGACGTAAAAACGAACCTGTATATAGCGGAAAAATTGATGGAACCGTACAGATTGAAAACCGAAACGGCGGACAGCGGACACGAGGCGATAGAAAAAATAAAAAGCGGGAAAACATATGATATAATATTTATGGATCATATGATGCCGGAAATGGACGGGATAGAAACGACACAAAGACTGCGTAAAATGGGGTATGAAGATCTGATAATAGCATTGACAGCCAACGCTTTGGCAGGAAATGAAGAAGTCTTCAGAAAGAACGGATTCGATGATTTTATTTCCAAACCTATTGATGTGCGTTTTTTAAACTCTCTTTTGAATAAATATATACGCGACAGGTATCCGGAAGAAGCAAAAAAATATAGAGAAGGCATAAAACTTAACGTTTTATCCGCTTCCCGCAGAAAAATTTTACCGGCTGAAAGTATTGGGCAGGACTGCGAACTGTTCAGAATATTTTGTAAAGAGAGTGTTAAAACCGCGGCGGTGCTGCGTGAAACGCTTAAAGATAAAAATATAAAACTGTTCACCTCGACCGTCCACGGTATAAAATCCGCGCTGGCTAATATTGGCGAAATTAAAATGTCCGAAACGGCCGCTTCCCTTGAGCGGGCGGGGATTGCGGGGAATACAAAATTTATTTTTGACTATGCGGAAGATTTTATAAAATCGCTTGAGCATACAGCGGAAACGCTGTCATCAAAAATCCCGGAAGATAAAAACGCCGTAAACGATGAAAATGTGCCGGAAGATACGTTTTATTTGAACGAACAGCTTTTAAAAATCAAATCCGCTTGCGAAAATTATGACGATACGGCGGCATACGCCGCGATTGATCTGCTTAAACAAAAAAAATGGAATCCCGCAGCCGCCGCAATGCTTGAAGAAATATATGATTTATTGTTTCTTGACAGTAATTTTGAAGCTGTATCTGAAAAGATACAAAAATTTTTACAATAAAAAAAACGAAAGGTTTTAAATATATGCAGCCGAAAGATTTTTTGAACCCCAAAATAAAAAAACTCCCGCCCTATTCGCTTAACAGCGAAGTCGATTTAAGTAACATAAAAATAAAACTCGACGCCAACGAGAGTTTTTTGGAGCTGCCGGGTCATATACAAAGCGAAGCGCTGGCAGGGCTTCATGAGATAAAATTCAACAGATACCCCGACCCGTCGGCGGCGTCCCTGATTAAAAAATTTGCGGATTATTTAAACGCCCGCGAAAACACCGGTCTTACACCGGATAATATCGCGGCGGGGAACGGCACCGATGAGCTTTTAAATATAATTATAAATGCGTTTGTATCAAAAAACGATAAAATGCTGGTGTTCGAGCCGGATTTTTCCATGTATGCGTTTTACGGGCAGATAATCGAAGCCGGTATTTTGCGGCTGCAAAAAAAAGATTTAAAAATCAACTGGAGTGAAGCCGCCGATGTTTTAAAGCGGGAAAATATAAAGCTCGCATTGTTCTCCAACCCCTGCAACCCAACGGGGCAGCTTGAAAACAAAGCCGACATAATAAAATTTATAAACCTTGCCCGAGAGTGCGGCGCGGTTGTGGTTCTTGATGAGGTTTATATGAGTTTTTGCGGCGGGCGCAACTCGCTGCTGCATGAGTTTTTGGAATATCCCAATTTAATAATCATGAAATCCCTGTCCAAATCAATAGGACTCGCGGCGCTAAGGGTGGGTTTCGCGCTCTCCAACGCGGATTTTATAAATGCGGTAAAAACAATTAAAAGCCCGTTTAATTTAAACGCCGTCTCTCAGAAACTCGCCGAAACCGTTTTGGGTTATCCGGATTATCTTGAAGAGAACCTTAAAACAATCACCCAAAACAAAAAAGAACTGCAGGAGGAACTGAGTAAAATATTTACCGTCCATCCCACCGAAACCAATTTTGTTTTGGCAGAGAGCGCACACTCCGGCGAAATTTTTGAGTATCTGCTCAAAAACGGTATACTCGTAAGAAAACTCAGTGAAAAATATCTGCGTATAACAAGCGGGAGCGCGGAAGAAAATAAGGAGCTGTTAAAATGTTTAAAACTGAAATATCAAGACAAACCAAAGAAACAAAAATAAAATTAGAGCTTGAAACCGAAAGTAAAGCCCCCGGGCTTTACGGGAGTTCCGGCATCGGTTTTTTTGACCATATGCTCAACACATTCGCGGTGCACGGCAGTTTTAAGATAAGCCTTGAGCTTGACGGGGATCTGCACGTCGACTGCCATCACACGATTGAAGATACCGGGATCGTTTTGGGCACGGCGTTTTTTAAAATCATTGAAAACGCCAATATCGCGCGGTTCGGGGCGGCTCACGTGCCTATGGATGAAAGCCTCGCGTTCTGCGCGGCCGATCTTGGCGGACGCGCGTATCTTGTGTTCAACGCGGAATTTAAAGACGGGTATATCGGAACATACGGCACGCAGTCAACGCGCGAGTTTTTTTTCGCGCTTGCCCATAACATGCGCGCAAATATCCATATCAACCTGCTTTACGGTGAAAACGACCACCATAAAACCGAAGCGGTGTATAAATCCGCCGCCCGCGCAATAAAACAGGCGCTGACAGCAAGCGAAAGCGTTATGTCGGCGAAGTGAAGTGGCTCTCGTCATATCAAAAAACCACCGGATGGACGAGCGAAAAACGGACGCAAACCAAAATCTCAAAAACAGGAGATAAGACATGAGTAAAAAGAAAAATGAACTTGAAGCAAAAGGCATAGCGCAAATTGATGAAGCAGAATTATTTGAGCGCGTTTCGGCAATTATCGAAAACCGAAAATTCCGCGCTCAAGCAAAAGTGAATCGTGAAATCGCTTTGATGTATTGGGAAGTCGGCGTACATATAAATTCCATCATTCTTGACGGAGAGCGTGCCGCATACGGCAAAAACATTTTGGCGACGCTGTCGACAAAATTGATAGAAGTCTATGGGAATAGCTTTTATGTGGAAAATATTTACAGAATGATGCGCTTTGCAAAAGTTTTTATCGACTTTGAAATTTTGTCGACGGCATCGACAAAATTGAGTTGGTCGCATTTTTGCGAGATAATGCGCGTAAAAACGGAAGAAGGACGGTTGTTTTACGCCCATGATGCGGTTGAACGCAACTTAGGCGTTCACGCTCTGCGTAAAGAGATTTCGCGCAAAGCGTTTGAACGGCGGGAGATTGCCAATACTCAACTGAGCGAAGTTTCAAAAGTGCCTTTTAACACTTTCAAGGACCCATTTTTACTTGATGTGCTTGGTCTTAAAGACAACTACCTTGAAGCAGACTTGGAACAGGCGATACTTTTAGGAATCGAATCGTTTATCTTGGAGTTTGGTCATGGCTTAACATTTGTAGCGAAGCAAAAAAGAATGACAATGGACGGTGTAGATTTTAAGCTCGACCTTTTATTCTACTCACGGGAATTACGACGGCTTATTGCAATTGACTTAAAACTTGATATGTTCAAACCGGCGCACAAAGGGCAGATGGAATTTTATTTGAAATGGCTTGACCGATATGACCGTTATGAGGGCGAAAATCCCCCGATAGGACTGATACTCTGTGCCAAAGCGCACAGAGGGCAAATAGAGTTAATGGAACTGGATAAATCGGGAATCGCCGTTGCGGAATACTGGACTGTGCTTCCTCCAAAAGCGGAGTTTGAACATAAGATACAGGAGATTTTACTCGAAGCCCGCGAGCGGTTGGAGCGGCGTAAAATGTTACCCAGCGGTGATGTTCAGTGTAAAATCGAATATTTTTATGAGCCGAAAGACGATGAATAAACCCGATAACCTTAATTCGCCAATCATTGATTAGCGAATTTGGAAGCCGCGCACCCATTTCTTTTACATAAGTATAGCATAAAATTTATGGATTGTCAACAAAATTAAAGTATAATTTTGCTGTATGGTTCTGCAAAATTATACTTTAATGGTCATGTGTTTAAATTTATAATATAAACTGAAATTTTACTTTTTATGTGAATATATTTAATATTTTCCGTATATAATAATATCAAATATTAAATCAGCCGGGAAAGCAGGTTTTTGCATGTATATAAAAAGGCATAATGTTGTTTTTTAAAAAAATATTTAACCGTGCCGAACCCGGCATGGGAATTATCACAGGGATTTTAATTGCGGCCGCCGTAATTTCGCTGATATTGTGCGTTGGAATCGGTCCTGTGAGGGTTTCGGCCGAAAACGTCACAAAAATACTGTTCAGCCGCATCCCCGGTCTCGGCGGGTTTATCCCTCGGAGCTGGGAACAGCTCGATTATAATATAGTCGTCGGTCTGCGCCTGCCGAGAGTATGCCTTGGACTGGTGGTCGGAGCCTCGCTTGCGGTTACCGGCGTTGTTATGCAGGCGCTCGTCAGAAATCAGCTCGCCGACCCTTATATTCTCGGCGTTTCTTCGGGTGCGGCGGTTACCGCGACTCTCGGTATGCTGTTCGGCGTGTTTTCGTTTCTTGGCAGATACTCCCTGTCAATCAGCGCGTTTATCGGTTCGGCTGTTACCATTATGCTTGTGTATTCGCTCTCAAGGGTGAGGGGCCGCATAAATATCACACAGCTGCTACTTTGCGGCGTCGCCGTTTCTATGATTATGGACGGGCTGACGCGTATTATCACTCTGAGCGCGCCCAATGCGCTCGGGCTGCACAACGCTTCGTTTTGGCTGTCCGGAAGCCTTGCCGGAGCAAGGTGGGGTTATCTCACGCTGCCGCTTGCCGTTTTGCTTGTCTGCATGGCGGTACTGCTTGTAAATTACAGGGGGCTTAATTTACTGCTGCTGGGCGACGACAGCGCGGGTTCGCTGGGATTAAATGTACGGCGGCTGCAAAAATTATTGGTGCTGGCAGCTTCGCTTATGGCGGGTGTGACTGTTGCGGTGAGCGGCGGGATCGGTTTTATCGGGCTTATGGTGCCGCATTTTACCCGGCTGCTGGTGGGGAGCGACCACAGGAAAGTGCTGCCGGTTTCCGCTTTGCTCGGAGGAATACTTTTGGTTTGGGTGGACGCAGCGGCAAGAATACTGATCGCCCCGCAGGAAATGCCGGTGGGTATACTCACGGCGATTATCGGCGGCCCGGTGTTTATATGGCTGCTGAAACGGAAAACAAAAACCCGTTAATCTTATATTATATCAACACAAAAAAAAAGGAAATATTATGCGCCTTAATATAGAAAATATGAGTTTTTCTTACGCTGAAACAAAAGCTGCGGACGAGGTTTGCTTTGATGTGAAAAAAGGTGAGTTTGTCGGTCTGATCGGACCCAACGGCAGCGGTAAATCCACGGTGCTTAAAACGCTGTACAAAGCCTTGAAGCCGGACAGCGGGATTATAACTCTCGACGGTGAGAATCTGCTTGAAATGAGCCATAAAAAATCGGCTCTGAAATTAGGCGCGGTAGGTCAGGAAAACGATGTGCCTTTCGATTTTTCGGCGGAAGAAATAGTGGCTATGGGACGCAGTCCGCATAAAAAATTGTTTGACGCCGATACAGCTCATGATAAAAATATAATCAATAATGCGCTTAATCGTCTCGGCATCGGGAAAATGGCAAAGCGGAGTTACCTGCATATGTCCGGCGGTGAAAAACAGCGTGTAATAATCGCCCGCGTTATCGCTCAGGAAACCGATTTTTTATTGTTGGACGAACCGGCAAATCATCTTGATATTCATTATCAGCTGCAAATTTTTGACTTTATAAAACAATTAAAAGTAACGGTGCTTTCGGCTATGCACGACCTGAATATGGCGGCGCTTTACTGTGACCGTATATATGCGCTTAAAGACGGCAGAGTTGTTCTGCACGGCACACCGGAAGAAATATTCACGCCGGGAAATATTTATGATGTGTATAATGTGCGCTGCGACATAATGAAGCATCCCCTGACCGGGAAAATTTCCATTATATTTTTACCTGCCGGCAGCGGCGGATAAAAAAAATTAATTTAAAATGAGGAGCAATCAATGAAAAAATACTTCTTTTTCGCGCTGACATTTGCGATTTTTGTTATTTTTACGGTTTCATCCTGTCAAAACACGCCAAGTGCCGGTAATTCAGCTGATTTGGTTGAATATGAGGAGCCTTTGGTTTTTGACAATTACGGCAGAGAAATTGTTCTAACCGCAAAACCGCGGAAAGTTTTAACCCTTGGTCCTAACTGTACGGAACTTTTTGTCGCGCTGGGTCTTACGGACTATATCACCGGCCACAGCCTTGCCGACCACAGCAGAGGACCTCTGCCGGAATATGCCGCAGAATATGCAAGAATACCCGAGCTCACTTACAGCCATGCCACCCGTGAAGCGGTGATCGGCAGCGGTGCGGATTTTATCTATGGAATAGATTGGGAGTTCGGCGGCGCGGCTCTTGATATAGAAGAACTCGCAGAATACGGTATCACGGTTTATATAAACGCGGCTTCAAATTTAGAGGAGCAGTACCGGGAAATTTTTGATATCGGCAGGATTTTTCAGGTTGAAGACAGAGCCGAAGCGTTTACAGATGACCAAAAGGCGCGTATTCGAGCGGTGCAGGATAAATTATCGGGGCAGCCGCCCTTAAAAGCGCTTGTTTATGACCATGGCACAAGCGGCGTGTTCACAAGCGGAAAAAACAATTTTGTTTCTTTGCTTATAGCCTTAGCGGGCGGGCAGAATATTTTTGACGATATCACAGAGCAGGCGTGGGCTACTGTCAGCTTTGAGGAAATTATCGCCCGCGACCCCGATGTTATTATCATCAATGATTATGATGTTCCTCCCGCCGAAGAAAAAATCGCCGAAATCAAAAACGGCGTACTCGCGCAGCTGGTTTGCGTAACAAACGAGCGTTTTGTCACTATCGAGCTGGAAAGCCTTCTGCCCGGCAGCCGGATGGCATATACAACAGAAAAACTGGCCGCCGGTTTTTATCCCGGTTTATTCGATTAAAATTTATTAAAAAGGAGTGGTTTTTATTAAACTGGAACAATTTTTTAAAGAAAATCCATCGGCCGCGCTCGGGTTTTCGGGCGGTGCAGATTCGTCGTATCTGTTGTATGCAGGTATTAAATACGGCGCAAAAATCAACGCATATTATGTTAAAACGGCATTTCAGCCGGAATTTGAACTGCATGACGCATATAAATTAGCCGAACACCTTGGAGCAAAAATGACGGTTTTAGAAATGGACGTTTTAAGCGATGAACAAGTGGTTTCCAACCCGCCAGACCGGTGTTATTACTGTAAAACGGCTATATTCGGCACATTGCAGAAACAGGCTCTCGCCGACGGTTTCACGCTGGTTATAGACGGGACAAACGCTTCCGACGACGCGGGCGACCGTCCCGGAATGAAAGCGCTTGCAGAACTCTCTGTGCACTCGCCGCTGAAGGAAGCGGGTATAACAAAAAACGAAGTGCGCCGCTTATCAAAAGAAGCGGGGTTGTTCACCTGGGACAAACCCTCGTATGCCTGTCTTGCCACGCGCATACCGGCAAACCGGGAAATCACGGCGGATTTATTGAAACGCGTGGAAAAATCGGAGGATGCGCTGTTTGCACTTGGGTTTACCGATTTTCGCGCGCGTGTGTTCGGCGAGGCGGCAAGGCTGCAGTTCACGCGTGAGCAGATGAATGAAGCAACCAATAAACGAGCGGATATTATACAGGCATTAAAACCGTATTTTAAAATAGTCTTATTGGATTTAGAGGAAAGGCAGTCTTATTTATGAGTAAATCTTTAAAAATCTTGGAAAAAATAAAAACAGGAGAGCTTTCGCCCGAAGAAGCGTTATTAAAATTGCGTATAGAACCTTATGAAGATTTAGGCTATGTTAAGCTCGACCATCACCGCGAACTGCGGCAGGGTATCGCCGAGGTGATATACGGTGCGGGGAAAACGGCGGAGCAGATCACAGGCATTTCTGAAGCTCTGCTGGCTAAAGGGCAGCGGTTGATTTTAATAACAAGATTATCGCCCGATTCAGCTGAAATCATCGAAAAAACCGTGCCGCTGAAATATCATGCGGCGGCGCGCATCGGTATAGTCGGGGATATGCCCGAGCCTGACGGTATAGGCAGAATCGTTGTCGCTACAGGCGGCACAAGCGATATGCCGGTGGCTGAAGAAGCCGCGCTTACCGCCGAGGCTCTCGGCAATGAAGTTGTGCGTATGTATGATGTGGGCGTTGCGGGTCTGCACAGGCTGCTTTCGAAAATAGAGCATATAATGGAGGCGCAGGTTATCGTGGCAATAGCGGGAATGGAAGGCGCGCTTCCCAGCGTTATAGGGGGGCTTTCGGATTGTCCTGTTATCGCTGTTCCCACAAGCATAGGGTACGGAGCGAATTTCGGCGGTTTGTCCGCGCTGCTTACTATGCTCAACTCGTGCGCAAGCGGCGTCTGCGTTGTCAACATAGACAACGGTTTCGGCGGAGGGTATTTGGCGAGCATGATAAACCATCAAAAGGGGAAATAATTTTATGAGAACATTATATTTTGAATGTAATATGGGCGCGGCGGGCGATATGCTGATGGCGGCGCTGCTTGAACTGCACGATAACCCGGAAGATTTTTTAGAGCGGCTGAATAACACCGGTATTCCGGGTGTTGTTGTAACGTCTGAGCCTTCCGTAAAACACGGCGTTAGGGGAACACATATAAAAGTTAAAATAAACAATCATGAAGAACATGAACATGAGCACGAACACAAACATCACGAACACACGCACAGCAGCGGGCATAACCACAGCAGCTATCATGAAACAGAGCACAGAATCGGGCATCTTAAAGTTTCAGACAGCGTTAAAAAAAATGCGCTCGCGGTTTATAAACTGATAGCCGAAGCCGAAAGCCGCGCTCACGGCGTACCCGTAAATCAGATACATTTCCATGAAGTCGGCGAGCTCGATGCGATTGCCGATATTGTGGGCGTCTGTATGCTGACAGAGGAGCTTTCGCCGGATTTGATTTTGGCTTCGCCTGTTAATACGGGAAGCGGTTTTGTGCGCTGCGCTCACGGTATTCTGCCTGTTCCGGCCCCCGCGACCGCATATATTATGCAGGATGCGAAAATATACAGCGATAATATAAAAGGCGAACTGTGTACGCCCACGGGTGCTGCGTTATTAAAGCATTTTGCGGAAGATTTTTGTGAAATGCCGGTTATGAGCGCGGCTAAAATCGGGTATGGCATGGGCGCCAAAGATTTTGAAAGAGCAAACTGCATAAGGGCGTATATCGGTGATACCCGCAGTGATACTGATAATGATGATGTTATTGAGCTTGCGTGCAATTTAGACGATATGACGCCGGAAGCGGTAGCTTTCGCACAGCAGCTGCTGCTTGATGAAGGAGCGCTTGACGTTTATATCACGCCGATTGTTATGAAAAAAAACCGCGCCGGAGTTATGTTTACCTGTATGTGCCGTAAAAAAACAAAAGATAAAATGCTTTCGCTTATTTTCAGGCATACTTCCACGCTTGGTATCAGGGAATATCTCTGCCGCCGTTATATCCTGCAAAAAGAGCATACGGAAATAGAAACGAAATACGGAAAAGTAAGGGTTAAAACATCGCGGGGATACGGCGTAAAAAAAGCAAAACCGGAATATGAGGATATTGCCGGAATCGCAAAGGATAACAATATATCAATAAGTGAAGCGTTAAATGAAATTGATTTTTGACCGCGTTAAGCGGAATCTACTTGGCGCTTTTATATACTTCTTCATATTTTAATTTTTTATTGCGCGCCGCGTTGATTATGGATTTTATCCCCATGTAAATCCCGAAAATTATAAGGTACACAATAATAAACGCGAACGAGAGAAGAAACGTCGTACCCTGGTTTACCCGGTGGTTGCTCATCGGCACAACCACGACAAAGAATATCCCGTAATTTAAAATAAAGAAAACAATATGCCGGCTGACTGCCGGTATTTTTGTTATCCTGTGAATCTGCACCGCCGCTCCCGCCAGAACCGAAGCAAGCAGAAACATAAATATAAGCCCCGAAGTCAGCCAGCTTTCCGTCATGTGAAAATTTAAATGTATGCCCGCCGAATATGAAGCCAGCGGCACGCTGATTATATTCAGCACCACCACAAGGCAGGTAAAACAAACACAGGCTTTCTGTAAAATATCTTTTGTTATTAAAATTATTGTTTTTTTCATAATTTTGCCGCCCTCTTAATTTTTTGTTTGTGAAAATTTTGATTTTTTGCCTTGACATTTTCACAATCGCCTGATTTATTATACCATAAAAAACAAAAATTATCAAGCATATTTTTACTTTATTTACAGCGTTAAAATTTTTTTAAAAACCGCTTGACATATATATCAAACTGTGATATAATATAGATGGTCGATATATAGATTATCTATATATTGTAATATATAAAAATCGGGGGGATTACTTTGAAAGTTGATAAAAGCCTGTTATCCGGCAGCACTACGATGCTTATACTGCGCCTTCTGGAAAAAGAAGACATGTACGGGTATAAAATGATAGAAATTTTGGAAAAACAGTCCGGCAACGTGTTCACGCTTAAGGCCGGTACGCTTTATCCGATTTTGCACGGATTGCAGAAACAGGGCATGGTAGAATCTTATGATGAGGCTGAGCCGGAAAGCGCGCGCACGAGAAAATATTACAGCATAACAAAATCGGGCATAAAGTTTTTACAGGATAAAAAAGAAGAATGGACGGTTTATTCGGGCGCGGTAAACGCCGTTCTCGATTTTATATTGTTGACGGAAGGGGTGTAGACATGCAGTCTGATAAAGTTAAAAAATTTATAGAGCAGGTATGCGCGCAGGTCAAAGCCGAGCGTGTGCACAGTTTGCTCAGCTATGAACTTGCGGCGCATATCGAAGACCAGAGGGAAGCGTATATAAAATCGGGCATAAGCGCCGAAGAAGCCGAGGAGCTGGCTGTTGAGCAAATGGGCGACCCTGTGCAAGTGGGCGAGGAGCTTAATCAGATTCACAAGAAAAAATTTGACTGGCTGCCTGAGCTCATAATGTGGCTGATAGCGGGGGTTATAGCTCTTGCAAGCGTTGCCGGCGGCGTTATATTGGCTGCGGTGACATATGGGACAGAAGAAGCGCTTGTCGGTATGACCGGCATAGCTTTGGCGGCGCTGGGCGTGATTATAAGCCTGATTTTTATCAGCGTATGGAAATTTACCGCTTACCGGATTTATGCGTATATGCTGATAAAAGATTACAGGCGCAAAAAGAACAAGACAGGAAAACAAGAATGAAAGGGGGCAAAAATTATGACAGGCATAATTAATAAAATCAAAGATGAATTTAATGGCAGAAAAATTATAACCACAGCGGCTACTGTAATCGCGGCGGGAACAGCGCTGGCGATCGGCGGGATTATAATAGCCGGCCCGTGGATTATTATATTGGTGTTAAGGTTCGGGATTTGGCAGTTTGAAAAATTCGGCAGGTTCCTGCAGGTGATGCATAATCCCGACACGCCCAAGCACAGCATGAAAACTATGGTTTATTCTTTTATAACATATTCAATCTGCCTGCTCGGGCTTACGTTATGCACTTTTAATATATTAATATTTCCCATGATATTGATATGGGGATATGCTTCGCTGTTTATTTATGAATATATAAAACTGTGGAAATATCACGGGTATTCCGTGCCGCTGTTTGTGGTTTTATCCTTCGCGGTAATTACAGGCTCAGCCGTTACATCGCCGTTTATGCGGTCGGGCATATCCCATATAATTACGGTGGTTTTACCGTAATTATTAATTAAAATTGATTGCGCAAAATTATTAATACACCGGTCCGAAAGCGGCGCAGGCTCTGTAATCCGCGCTCTCCAAATCCGCCGTGCCGAACTGCGTCCAGGCGGACGGTCTGTATATATCAGATTCGCACACGTTGTGCATCGCCACAGGTATGCGCAGTATTGAAGCGAGCGTTATAAAATCCGCGCCCACATGACCGTACGCCAAAACACAGTGGTTCGCGCCCCAGTTCGCCATAACGGAATAAACATCGCTGAACGCGCCTTTGCCCGTAATCCTCGGGGCAAACCATGTGGTCGGCCAGGTGGGGTCGGTGCGGTTGTTGAGTATATCATGCGCATCCCCGGGAAGCGTTATACTCTCGCCTTCGGCTATCGATAAAACCGGACCCAACCCTTTTACTATATTCAGGCGCACCATGGTAAACGGTATGCCGCCTTTGGTTAAGAACGTGGAGCTGAAGCCGCCGCCTCTGAAATAGTCTTTGTTTGCCGCGCTCCATTTTGTTGCGGCAAGGCATTTTCCGGCTTCTTCCTGTGTTATTTCCCAGAAGGGTTTAAGCGCGGGTCTTCCGTCTTTTGTCTGCTCGCCCGTGCCGTCAAGCGCCGCGGCGCCGGAATTTATCAGGTGTATAAACCCGGATTCGACCGATTGGGAAGTGACCCGTTTTACCGCTTCCGGCGACCAATATGTTCTGACGTCGCAGAAAATCGCGGCGGTGTTGGTCAGCAGTTTGCCGAACAGCATACACGCTCCGTTTAAACTGTCGTTTTCTGTGGCAAGAACAAACGGCTCCCTGATACCGTTCCAGTCAAACGACGAGCACAGCACAGCCTCCATAAAATCCCCGTTGGGCAGGTAATCCGTCCATTGCCTCTGCCCTTGGAACCCTGCGGCAATCGCGTTGTGCCCGTTTGATTCCTCAATAAAACCCATTTGGGCAAGGCGCGGGCTGCCAATCATCAAATCCCGCGCTATAATCGCCATTTTAACGCAGTATTCCCATTCTTTTTGTTTTTGTTCCGGGGTGACTTTAACGGTATTGTTATCAAGCCCCTCTTTGCAGCCGGCTTTAACCCACTCGAGCGCTTTTTCATATTCTGTTTTGTCGAATATGCCTTTCTCTATCCTGCGCTGGATTTCGACCATATCCACATATTCGCATCTCATTCCGAGATAATCCTGGAAAAACGCATCGTCCACCATCGAGCCGGCGATCCCCATGGATACGCCGCCGATGGCTAAGTAACTCGAATCTTTCATTATTGCGGCGGCAAGCCCCGCCCTGGCGAACCGCAGCAGTTTTTCTTTGACATCGCAGGGCAGCTCGGTTGTGCCCGCGTCAAGCACATCTTTGCCGTAAATCGAAAAAGCGGGACAGCCCTTTTGGTTATGCCCCGCAAGCGCCGCCGCGAGGTATACCGCGCCCGGCCGCTCGGTTCCGTTGAAGCCGAGTATGGCTTTGGGCATATACGGGTCAAGGTCCAGCGTCTCGGTGCCGTAGCACCAGCTTAAAGATACGGTTATTGATACGCCCACGTTCTCGTTTTTGAATTTTTCGCGGCATAAAGCGGCTTCATGCGCGCCGCCGATATTTTGGTCGGCGATAACGCACTTAACCGGGGCGCCGTCGGGGTATCTCAGGTTTTTTTCCAGGAACTCCGCCACAGAGGCGGCGAGTTCGGTTGTGCTCGCTTCTATTGATTCGCGCACCCCGTTGCGTCTGCCGTCCAGCGTTGGGCGGATACCTATTTTCGGATATTTACTCATACAAACTTTTCCTCCGGTAATTTTAATTTTTCATAATTTTATTGTATCATAAATTTGTGAATATTTTTACGGTTTTTTAATTAAAGTTGACAAAGTCGTTCGGGTTTGATATAATTATATTAAAATAAAAATGAAAGAGAGAATGGATATAATTAAAAATTATCTGCTGATTTGCCTGTGCTTTATTTATACGGTTTTTGCTTTATCGGGCTGCTCTGAGGAACCCGGTATCGTTACGGATTCCGGCGGTTTTGAAACAGACCGTAAAACAGGCATAGGCATAATGGAAGTCTCCGTGTTTGATACAGGCAAAGCGGACGCGATCCTTATACAAACGGAAACCAATACGGTGATGATCGACACGGGAGAAAACAAGCACGGTCAAAACATAGCGGAATATATTCAAAGTCTCGGCATAACAACAATAGATTATCTGATAATCACGCATTTCCACAAAGACCATGTCGGCGGCGCGCATATTATACTGAACAGCTTCGAAGTAAGAGAGATTATAGTCCCGGATTACGGGAAAGAATCACAGCACTATGACAGATTTGCCGCTGCTGCGGAAAGAACCGGCACAGTACCGCTTATATTGACCGAACCGCTCAGGTTTACCGCCGATAACACAGAGTTTGCGGTTTTTCCTCCGCAGTCCGGGTATCATTTCTATGCCGCGCCGTCAGACGGCGGCAGGGCAGATGATGAATATGATGAGGACCTGATTGAAGATGAAAATGAAAACGAGGATGAGGAGAGCGAAAACGTGACGAACGAAAACAATTTTTCCATAATTGTGAGCGCTGTGCACGGGGAGAATAACTTTTTGTTTACAGGCGACGCCAAAGCGCGGCGTTTAAGGGAAGCCATGCGGACTCCGGAGATTTTTTTAACGGATTACGATTATTTAAAAGTACCGCACCACGGACGGTATAACAAGCGCAGCGTTGAATTTATACATACTGTCCGCCCAAGATACGCGGTGATAACAACTTCTTCGGAAATAGGGATTACGGCGGACAAACGCGTGGTTTCGGCTTTGGAAGAAGCCGGTGCGGAAATATTTTTGACAACGGACGGCGGCGTTTACTGCCTGAGCGACGGGGAGCGGCTCAGCGTTGAACACAGAGATTTTTTTTCTGCGGATTAGTTCATTATTTCACCAGCCTTTGTTTATTTAGTCATATTTTTCTGATATAATAATTTATAACAATAACCGGGTGAGTGAGTAAAAATTTATGAATTATTATGAATTGCTGGAAGTTATGCCGACCGCTTCCATTGAAACAATACAGGCGGCATACAGGGCCGCCGCTAAAAAATACCATCCCGACACTTATGACGGCGATAAAAAGTCTGCGGAAACAAGAATGAAACAATTGAACGAGGCTATAGAAATATTTGAAAATGAAGATAAACGTAAAGAATATAACAGGATAATCGGCATAGGCCAAAAAAAAACATCGGAGCAGGTCCCCCCTAAACAGGACAGACCCGGAACGGATACGCGGTCGTCTTCAAAAAATAATACGCCGAATAATACGCCGCCCGATGTTTTGACAGCTGAAAAAGCAAAAGAGTTGAGCGGCGAGCATATAGACATTCCCGATAAATACAAAATAATCGCTGAAAAAGCATTCAGCGGCAGAGAAAATTTGATAAGCGTAACAATTCCGGACAGCGTTAAATTTATTAACCCCGGAGCGTTTGAATACTGCAAAAATTTAACGAATATAGAAATACCCGAAGGTATAACAAGTATTGAAAAAAATACATTTCATGGCTGTACGAATTTAATAGGAGTGAATTTATCCGGCAGTATAACAAGCATCGGGCAGAGCGCGTTTAAAGACTGTGAGAGTTTAAAACTTATAAATATCGCAAATAACAGTATAAAATTTATCAGGGAAAGCGCGTTTGAGGGCTGTATAAATCTGAATACAGCCATACCTGATAATGCGGTGAAGATTGAAAAAAGCGCGTTTATGGACTGCATAAGTTTACAGAGCATTAAAATACCCGGAAGTATAACAAGCATCGAAGAAAGCGTATTTGAAAACTGCATAAATTTAAGAGAAGTAATTATCCCCGACAGCGTTACGAGGATTGGCAGCAGAGCGTTTTTTAACTGCGAAAAACTATCAAAAATATTTATATCCAACAGTATTGCGAGTATCGGACGGTATTCATTTGCCTGTTTTAAATCATCAAATTTCAGCTTTGAACATATTCTGATTTTAACAGATAATTTATATGTTTACGAATACTGCAAAAAATATGATCTTAAAGTAAAGAGCCTGAAAGAAGAAATAATGAAAAAAGAAAAAGAAAAAGAAGAAACGGAAAAAAAAGCACAATCCAGAATTTGGCAAAAGCAGGGATTATGTAAATATGACGGCGGTAAACTCAGTTTTTTTATGCGCAAATGCAAATCATGCGGCAGAATAAACTATTTAAACAACGAATAAACGCCGATAAAATATGGATAAATTAACGGTTTGGATGGTCGAAATGTAACTATTATATGAACATTTCAAAACATACTTGACAAACAAACATTCTTGCTGTATAATATATAATACGCAATATTGTGTAACACTTGTTGCCGGCAAACTTACAGCGGGAGGAAAATTTAAACGCCGAAATGGATAAATTAATATTACACTCGGACTTGAATAATTTCTACGCGAGCGTTGAGTGCCTGTACCGCCCGGAGATACGGAAGTTTCCCGTGGCTGTATGCGGCGACCCTGAGCTGCGGCACGGCATTGTGCTGGCGAAAAACCAAAAAGCTAAGGTATTGGGAATAAAAACAGGCGAAGTCATACACTCCGCTAAAAATAAATGCCCCGATTTGGTGATTGTGCCGCCGAACATGGAGCTGTATAATAAGTTTTCGCGCTGGGTGCATGAGATTTACGAGGAATACTCCGATTATATTCAGGATTACGGCTGTGACGAGGCTTGGATTGACGTCAGCTCTATTGCCCGCGACGAACAAGACGCGAAAATCATCGCCGATGAAATCCGCTGCAGAATCAAAGAGGAACTGTGCGTCACCTGCTCTGTCGGGGTGAGTTTCT
>Ga0099364_10005064_pt1 | contig 19703 bp, 14 predicted proteins | sample TergutTh196P3_FD_73070 | JGI IMG/M metagenome (GOLD analysis project Ga0099364, IMG submission 73070) | Microcerotermes parvus P3 segment gut microbial communities from Pointe-Noire, Republic of the Congo - Th196 P3 | ecosystem: Host-associated > Arthropoda: Insects > Digestive system > Gut ... | reverse complement strand
AGCGAAGTCGAAAAGGATCCGACGTTCAAACAATTGATTCCGTACATGATCTTTTCGCACACGGCCAAAGACGGTATCGTGCGATTGTTCCAATACGTTCGCGGCAAGGGGGCCGGTGAAAGCCGACTCCGTGCCAAGCGGAGCATCGGCGTCGGTGGACACATTTCCGCCGATGATATTATGAAAAACAGGTGCGATTTCTACCGCGAGGGGATGTTACGCGAACTCCGTGAAGAAGTCGTCCTCGATTCCGCTTTTTCCGAGGAATGTGTCGGAATGATTAACGACGACGAAACTGAAGTCGGCAAGGTACATCTTGGTATCGTTCACCGTTTTGAACTCGCTGAGCCAAAGTTGCATTCCAATGAGCCCGATTTGATCGAATCCGGATTTGTTCCTGTCGGCGAAATGCTCCACAACCTCTCCTGTTTCGAATCGTGGTCCGCGATCTGTCTCGAAACCCTTTGGAGTAGAGAGTGAAAGAGTGTGAACCAAAGCACTCTTTCGCTCTACACTTTCGAACCCGTTTGGGTTTTCTTACGTAGTGGACGGTATTACAGGACAATCCGAAACAATCGGGTCTCGCAGGTCGACATGCGAAGGTTGTGACGATTGTTCACGTTTCCTTTTTGTGGAAATATTTTGCTAAAACCCGTTTTGTGGGCTATATTGCAACGGCTAAAATTTTCGAGCATTGTCGTTCCCTCCCCCCCTATCGAACTCGCGGTTCTCCCAACCGCGTCTCCTGGCAGTTTGGAGACCGTGGGTTCATCCAACTTATATCACCTCCCATGAGTCGTTTTTCTCTTCAACCGGAAGCCATCCGTCCGAGACGTTTATTGGTTCTCGCGGTGAGCGTTCTTCTCGGCTCTAGTCTGTCGTCTTTCTGTTTGGCTCAATCCCCCGTCCGCTTTACGCCGCCAGTCCTTCCGCCGTCGGAAGGACTGCGAACCGAACAAAAGGGCCGACTGCAACAGGTTCAACCAGACAGCCGGGTGATTTCGAAACAGCCGACCCAGACGCCGCTCCGGACTCCCACCCCGGAAACGCTCGAAACACCCGTTAGAATTTCCCCACTGCAACAATTGGTTCCGCGTCAGAATCCGGTTCCAACACTGAATTTCGAACCCGGTGTGCCTATTCGATTGGACAACCGGCAAAGCCGGTCGATTCCACTACCGCCACTGGTCGACAAGGATGTGTTGCAGGCCGTCCTCCAACAAGGAGGCGAGTTTGAGAAAGAAGGACACTGGGCGGATGCACTCACCCATTACGAAGCTGCGTTGCGTAATTTTCCTGGCGAACCGGCTTTATTGGAACGTTTTCGGTTCGCGAGATACCATTACGACATCGGACGGAGGATACACGACGCGAGTTATCTCAAAATATTCCAGTCGTCGAGTTTCGCCGATGTTTTGACACTATACGAGGAAATCATCTCGCACATTCAGACGGGATACGTCGACTTGCCACACTGGAACGAATTATTCCAACACGGCGTCCAAGACTTGGAAATTGCACTGTCCGATCCGGCGTTCCGTGTCCTGGCCGGTTTGCACGCGTCGAATGAAAAGATTGACTCCTATCTCGCCACTGTTCGTCAAACCGTTGCCGGTTGGGAAATTCGCAATCGCGAGGACCTCCGAAACGGCATCCTTCGCCTCGCGGAAATCGGCCAACAGCAGATCGGTCTGAATCCGTCGGTCGCTCTACTCGAATTTACTTGCGGGATCACGAATTCGCTGGACCAGTACACAACGTATTTGACGCCGAACCAGTTGAACGATTCTTCATCGATGATTTCCGGCAATTTCGTCGGTCTCGGCGTCGAACTGAAGTCGGATCGGGAGTCGCTATTCATTGTCCGTGTGATTCCAGGAAGCCCTGCGAAGGAAGCTGGTCTTCTGGAAGGTGACCGGATCATTTCGGTTGACGGCATTCCGACAAAAGGACAGGAAACGAACCGCGCCGCCGACATGTTACAGGGTGAGGAAAACAGTGCCGTTAGGCTGGTCGTCCAATCACAGGGCAAACGACCACATGAACTTCAGATCGTTCGTCGCCGGATCGAAATTGCGAGCGTTGAGGACGTCCAAATTCTCCAACCTGGTATCGGGTACCTCCGACTGACCGGCTTCCAGACCAAGACCGTCATCGAAATGCAGAAAGCTCTCAGAGACTTGGATCGACAAGGAATGCAGACGCTGATCCTTGACATGCGACACAATCCGGGAGGTTTACTCCAAGCCGGCGTCGAGGTCGCAAATTTGTTCATCGACTCGGGAACACTTCTTCGGACACGAAAGCGAAACGGTGATTGGCCCAACGGCGAGGTGGAGACACCGTTCAATGCAACCTCGACGAAAACCTGGAATCATCTTCGGTTGATTGTTCTGATCGACGAGGAGAGTGCCAGTGCGTCGGAAATCGTCGCCGGTGCCTTACGTGACCATCACCGAGCCGTGCTGGTTGGCAAACGAACATTCGGCAAGGGCACGATCCAGGCGATTATTACGATTCCGAAAAGAGGTCCGGTTGCCGGGGGTATCCGTTTAACGACGGAAAAATTCTACTCACCAAATGGTCTGCCGTTCAGCGATGTCGGCGTCACGCCACACGTTTTGATCGAAACCGAAGAGCGAATCGCCGCACGGCCTGTCAACGGTCGAATACCGATAACGACGCGGAACGTTACCAGTTCACCTAACGATCCGTTTATTCGACAGGCTCTTGATGTTGCCAAAGATTTGAAATTGGCCAATTAGAGCGTATTAAAAATTGCTCTGGAATCCCCTTCCTAGGGCTTACGCCCTGGGCACTTGGACGGGGCGGCAAAAATCCAAACTAATTTTTAATACGCTCTAGTAACTCGTCGTTCGTAACTCATTTCAGAAAATGTTCAATTTCCGAGCGGATACAGTATAACTACGTATCGAGCCATCGCACGAAGTCGGGCAGTTCCTCATCGGGCAGTGCCGCCGCCGTTTGCAGACTGACTTCGAGCGGCGCTGGCGTTCGGATTTTGGTCGCTTCCCGCATCAACGCCGTTTGGTGTTGCATCAGACAATGCCGCCGAGGACGCTTCATCGCCGTTGTCATACGGTCCCAAATGACGTCGATGGATTCCTCCGTAATGTTGCCGAACGAAAGCGGCGTGAAATCGCAGGGACACACTTCGCCTGCCGAATCGACGAACAGATGCCGCGTTCCCGCCGCACAACCGAAGAGTTCCGGACTCTCAATCTCGTTGAACGCACAGACCTTCGGCGAGTTCTTTTTGCCTCGCCGATTCGTTCCTCGGTGAAACCGACGCAGTTCCTGAACCAACTCCGGCGTCAGGAACGGCAATTCGTCGGCGTCGGCAAGACGACCGCAGGGCATCGGTTCGATCAGACGGAATTCGTCGACGCCGAGTTGCCGTGATTTTTCGTACAGTTCCCGATACCGCCCGGTCTGCACCGCTTGCCTGTCGGCAACGCAGTTGACGCAAACGTACAGTCCGGTTTGTTTGGCAACGGTCAGTGCGTTCTCCGCCGTTTCCAAGGCGTTCGGAATGTTCCGCAACTGCTCCAATTCGTGTTTGTCCGTTCGATCCAAACTGACGCAGACCGCCCATAGTCCGGCTTCCGCCAACTCGGTCGCCCGTTTGACATCGAAACCGATTCCCGACGTGAACAGAATCGCCTCGCCGCCGCCGGTTTTGATCGCTCGAACCATTGCCGCAAGGTCCGAGCGCAGAAGCGGTTCGCCGCCGGTCAGACCGAAAATACTGGCACCGATTCCGTGCAAACCATCGATGGTTTGCAGCCAAAGATCGAGCGGCAGTTCGGTATCGGATCGATTTTTGAAACTGCAATGCCAGCAATCCGCCGGACAGCGTGGCGTAACGGCAAGATGAGCCGAGACCGGCGTGTATTTTCGTTCGGAAAGTTGGTTTGTGAACAGCCGATCAAAGGCTGGACTGGGAAACGGCGGCAGAAACGTGTTGAGTACCCATCGGTCGTCGTGCCGGGTGATCCGTTCGCTGTCGAGCCATCGGAGCAGAAGTCGAAGAAGTGTCAAACGATGCCAAACGCTTCGGGACAACTTGTCACGCACACCGCCTCGCAATCGTCCTTCGTTGCGTAATTGCCGAAAAACGCGGCGAGGCGTTTCCGTAACACGACGGTCGAAAAGCAAACGCAACAAAGTGAAGAATCGCATAACGTTGACAACGGAGTACCGATCAAATGATTTAGCCGGTACTCCAGTTCTGTATTTGAGTTACACTTTCTTAATAATTCCGTTGACCTTCAACCGGATGGTTTCGATGCTCTCCAGTCCTTCGTTGTCAACGACTTTCACCGCAATCGCGTGGACGCCGGCTTCAAACGTATGACTCTGTCGGCCTTCCTTGTCCATAATGATCGACGCCTTGAAACCTTTCTCGTTATCGTAATCGAAATCCCAACTGTAGAATTCGATTCCCGCCTCACTGTGTCCTTCCGCTGAAAATTCGATCTTGCTGTTGCCTTTGGCGTCTCTTGACAGTTCCTTCATCTCGACCGTTACCGTCGGTTTCATGGCAATCGGAACGATTTTGTCAACTGTTACGAGATCAATAATGATTTTCTCTTCCAATCTCAATCGGGCGACTTCCGCTGTTGCCCCCCTGCCGAACGAAAAGGCGATGATATGTCCTACCGGCTTTTTGTTCTTAATATTCTGAGCGAACAGTTTCTTGTCCGCTCGTTTGACCGCCGAAAGAAAATTATCGACGACATTGCGTCCGATATTGTCGCTACGCTTGGCTTGAATGGGCGTATTGTCGGGCATTTTGCCGTCGATTCCAAAGTCGCCGCGTTGCTGTTCGTTCGGTTCGCCGCCGAATTGCCGCACGATCCAACTTTCAAACTCAAGAGCGTTGCCGTAACGCAATGTATCATAGTCGTATTTGTGTAACTGAACGGAAAACGGCGCACTGAACAGGCCGCGTTGCTTGTCGAGTCGCAATTCCGTTACTTTTACCGCCTGCACGGATTGGTCGATGCCGATCCAGCGTCTACCGAGTTTGTCGGCAACCGCCGCCGTTGTACCGCCGCCCATGAACGGATCAAGCACGACATCGCCTGCGTTGCTCGCCATCTCGATGATTCGCTGCAACAAGGCTTCCGGCTTTTGCGTCGGATAGCCGATGCTTTCACTTCCTTGTACCAATTTAATGTCATCCCAGACTTCGCTGATCGGAACACCCGGACTTTGTTCCAAGTAATACTTTAATCGTGGAGTTTTCCCTCGTGAGGGGAAATACACCAATCCTTGTTTGTCATATTCGTCCAATTTGTCGGGAGTCGTCACCCAATGCATTCCCTCTTTGCCTTGTTTGTTGGGATCAATTCCTTTCCAAACCTTTCCCGTTTCGCCTTTTCGTTTGCCGCTTACCAACAACGGAACCGTTTGATAATAGCCTTTTTCGTCTTCATTCTTATACAATTCTTTTGAAGCCGCCGACAACTCCATGAATACTTGATTGAAAGTATATCGTTTCGATTTGGAGTAATAAAAAACAGAGTCATAATTCTTTCTTGCCGCTTTTGAAATACTCGAACGATTGAAACTTCTCTTCCAAACGAATTCATTGACAAAATTCGCCTCGCCAAAAATCTTGTCGAGAATATACACCCGAATATAAGCGTTTGCGTGCCAGTCGCAGTGTAGAAAAATACTCCCGGTCTTTTTGAGAACGCGGTACATTTGTTCGACACGTTCCTTAAGCCAGGTGATATAGTGGTCGATTCCTCCCGCCCATCGATCTTTGAAACTACGAATCTCCCCGGCGTCGCCCCAGATGATTTCATAGTTTCTGTTACTGAAAAACGGCGGATCGAGATAAATCAAATCGACCGACTCCTTTTCCAGAGATTTCATAATTTCCAAATTGTCGCCGAGAATAAGCCTGTTCATCGTTCGGAGGGGGATTTTGGAGATGTTTCGGATTTTCTTCATTATAGCGGACAAACGTATCCCGGTAAATCCGATCCTCACGCTTCCTTTACGGCAACGAACATCACGTAGCGGTGTTCCCAACCCGATTCGGTTTGGTCGAGAATCTTTGCCATAAAATCCCGAACCGGTCCCGATTGGCAGAGCGGCAAGACGGCATCGAATCCGGCGAGGACACCGGTTCCGAGCAACCAATCGAGTCGGTTGTCCGGCGGCGGCTCGATTGCTGCGGCGGATTCCTCCAAAAATTCAATGCGGAAACCGTTGCGAACCAAAGCCGATTCGAGAACGGACGCTCCCTTCGGAAAACGCGGCCAAACGGCTTTCGTCAAGGCATCAGGAAAACGCCGCATCGCTTGACGGAACGCTCCAAACGCGGCTGGCATCGTATCAAATCGATTGACGACAACGGCCAAACGCCCACCGTTTTGCAATACTCGTCCGGATTCGGTAATGACCGCCGCCGGACGGGAATACCCAATGGCCCAACCGGAAAAGATCAACGCCGCTTCGTCATTCCGACGGTGCCGCAGAAAATCCAGCATATCGCCGACGTGAAATTCGACCGGTCGCTCAAGTTTCGCTTGGGCCTGTTCGATCATCTTCGGCGAAATGTCAACGGCAACGAGCGGCACCTCGGAATATCGGTTGCGCAAAAAGGCGGTCGACGTTCCGCTGCCGCAACCGAGTTCGAGAATCGCACCGCCGTCGGGAATCGCGGCGGGCAACCGTTCGTGCAATCGGTTCGTCGTCGTGCGGAGTCGGGTCGCCCAGCGTTCGTCGTAGGTTGCGGCGATATTATCGTAACTAGCGGCAACGTCGGCATCGTTCAGCCAGTTTCCCGACGCGGCAAGTTGTGCCGCCCGCAGGTTCAAACGCAATCGGTTCCAACATTCATGAAACATCGGACGACTCCTCGTTCGCCGCTTCGCTCTGCGGGACGCTGTAACGGTAATACGTCATTGAGTACAGCACAATCGGAATCGCCAGACGCACCGGAGTAATGATCGTGAAGCACATAACAACGGCGTGGAGAACGTTGATCGCAATCATTGTCTTCAGAGCCGTGGCAAAATCAGCATAGGCAAGAAGACATCGAAAAAGAATATAAACGGCAACCAGTACGCCGAATGAAAAGGGAATTCCCTGGTAGACGAATATTTCGGTGATGAATCGTCCTTCATCGTTAGGAGGAACAGGGCGTTGGAGGTCATAAAACATCCACAGCCACACGGCGAGGTGTCCGAGTGCCGCGAGGTGGAACTGGATCGCCATACCGATATTGACCAAACGACGCTGATCCGGCGTGGGAAGACGTTTTTCAGGCATTTTTGTCATTGGAATGTTTTCTGAATTGGTGTGGACTTTCCCGGCGTCGGCCATGGAAAGCGGCATAGCGTTAAACAGGCTCGCGTGTGAATAATAAGGAATCCAAGTTATACAAGAAACCGACCATTTCGCAATCGGCTAACTTGCGGCTCCGTTGTAAATCCGGTAGAATTGGGCGACTCCTCACCTCTGGACAATCCGAAAATACGATGTACTATCCTTGGTGGTATGTTCCCGGCGCGACGGCTCCGATGCTCATTGCGTTCATTGCCCTCTTTCACGTCTTCGTCGCCCACTACGCCGTCGGCGGCGGAATCCTGATCGCCCTCGAAAATCAGTTCGCTATCAAAACCAAAGACAAAGCCTATCGGGATTATTGGTACAAACACGCCCGATTCTTCGTCGTACTGACCGTTGCCTACGGAGCGATTACCGGCGTCGGAATCTGGTGGACGATTGCCCTGGCTTCGCCGCTCGCCACCGAAGCGTTGATCCGAACGTTTGTTTTCGGCTGGGCCATCGAATGGGTGTTTTTCATCGTTGAAATCGTCGCCGCCTTCATTATGTACTATTTCTGGACGAAATTGCCGGAAAGAACGCACATCGTCATCGCCTGGATTTACGGAATCGCCGCTTGGATCAGTCTCGTTCTCATTACGGGCATTACCGCTTTTATGCTCGATTCACGCGGACTCTTCGCCAACTGGGCGGAGACCGGCAACTTTTGGCACGCCTTTTTTAACGTTCAATTTTTGCCGCAGATGGTTACCCGAACCGGCGGAGCCGTTCTGCTCGCCGCCTTGTACGTGTTCCTGCACGCCGCTTGGGTCTATCGGAACAATCACGACAATCCCCTGTTTGAAAAAGTCGTCCGCCGGATGGCACGTCCGTTGCTCTTTGGAATCGTAACGACCATCCTCGGCGTTGTGTGGTCTTGTTCGCTCCTATCGGAGACCGCACTCATTACGATTGAGCGTTCCGTTCTTATGAACGTGCTGTTTGCCCTCTTTTTCGGGATCAGCGTCTTGGTAACGTTATTGATCGTTTTCGGACCGATATTGCATCCGAAGTCGATTAACTTCGGCTTTGCCGTTTCGCTTTTCGTTTTGAGTCTGACCGCTCTTTCGGTGATGGAGTTTGCTCGGGAAGCAATTCGTAAGCCGTGGATCGTCGATCAGGTGATTCTTGGCAATCAGATTTACGCCGACGAAGTTTCCCATCGGCAACAGGAAGGATTTTTGCAACCGTCTGCTCTCTTGCCTGTTCCAACGGGCAAATTGGAACGCGGTGGAATGTTGTTTATGTACCATTGCAACAACTGTCACGCTGTTGATCGCGGTATGTCCGCCGTTGGTCCGCTTCTGTATGGTGAAAGCAAGGAACGCATTGCCGAGAAAATCCAATATTTGAACATCCCGACACTGTCGATGCCCCCTTGGTGCGGAACCGACGAAGAACTTGACGCCCTCGTTGAGTTCTTGGTCTCCATTCGACCTGAAGCAAAATAGCGAGTTACAATAATTATAACAAGAAGTATTGTGGTGTCGTTTCAACCAAACTGATTGTTAAAAACATCGCATTTCGGCATCATTTGAGAAGAAACACGCCGGAGTACCGGTGCTTCCAATCCCATCCGGAGTTCGAAAAACTTGTCGACGAAATCAGTACGGGTATTGACCTCATCGTAGTTTGGACTCACATACTGATCGATATTCGTCCGAAAAGTTCGATAAGCTCACAAAGGGCCTCTTTGGGCGTCACGGCAGGCAAGTGTGTTGGAAGCCGACGCGGTTAAAGACTCTCTTAGAAAGTGCCTTCAAATCCCTAGAGCGTATTAAAAATGGGTTTGGAGTTTTTATCGTCACCCCCGCGCAGGCGAGGGCCTAGACACTCGACGTCATTGAGTTTGTTTCGTCGCCATAACCTTTTGCCATTAAAGAATATGTGAACGTCTGTCCTCTAGGCTCCCGCCTGCGCGGGGGTGACGGGAATTTTGTCCAGACCGATTTTTAATACACTCTAATGAGACATTCACAACACACAAACACATTATTTCACTGTCCGATTTGCGACCACGAATTCACGCCGGGCGACACGATGCCGTTTTGCTCCGCACGGTGCAAACTGATCGACTGCGCCCGATGGCTCGGCGAACAATACGGACTCCCCATCGAAGAGGACTCTATCGACAACGACGGGAAACGGCGACTTTCCGAACAGGCGGCTTCGGAAGAATCTCCCGAATCGTGAGTTTGTGGAACCAAACCTCCGAACCGTGATCCTGTAACATAATCTGGCCGCAAAGATTCACACCGAATCCCTTGATTTCATTGAACTTACTGGCGGCAATTCCTTTGTTCCACTCCTTGGAACCGACGACAACGCTCAACACCTTTTGGCCGTTGAGCCAGTGTTCGATCCGATTGCCGTTGACAACGATCCGGCCCTTGTTGATCTGATCGGCAGAATTCAAAGACTTTTGCGAATTGGGCGGAAGAATATCGTAGAGCGACGCGGTACTGCTCTTTGCCCTGTTTCCCTCCGAAGTTCCGAAGTCGTCGAGAACCTGGTATTCAAGGCCAAGCCATCCATCGTCGTCAAAGTTTTTATAACGATATTTGATGCCGCTGTTTCCGCCTTCAGCAATCGTCCATTCGAAATCGAGGACGAAATTTTTGTACTGCCGCTCCGTGACAAGGTCGCCGCCGCTCCCTTTGAGATGCAAGGTTCCATCGACCACCGACCATCCGCCGCGCTGAGGACCACCACCAAGTGCCGTCCAGCCGGACAGATCATCGCCAATAAGCGAAACGGTCGAACCGTAACACACTTGCGGTACCGAAGAACAGTACGTCATCGGTACACAGGGAACGGCACGACGGCCCAAAATCCGCGCCTCGGCACTGTCGATGAAAAGACTCGAAAAACAGGCAACAAACAAAAACGACAAACTGAATCGAAGAGAATGTAACATCTCAACCTCATTGCTGGAAGGGGACAAACAGGACGCCCACATTTCGGAAATCGTCCGCTCTCCCTAACAACAACAGCGTCGACTTAAAATTTGCCGAAGAAAAAGGAATTGGGGATTGTTCGTCATTTGCGGTGTATGACGCCACTCACATAATCGGCAAAAATGAAGGACATTCAGCCGAAGTACCGGCTAGAGCGTATCCCGAATCGGGCTGGACAAAATTCCCGTCACCCTGCGAAGGCAGGGGCCTAGTACCTGACCTGATCTAAAATTGTGGATTCCCTATCCGTCATTCCCGCGTAGGCGGGAATCTAGAGGAATGGGTATAACATCCTCCCTCTAGGCCCCCGCCTACGCGGGGGTGACGGGTATTCATAATTTTAGACTTGGTACGGTACTAGAGGAAAGATATTCACATCTTCTTTAATTGCAAAAGCTTATGGCGATGAAACAAACTCAATGACGTCCAGGGGCTAGGCCCCCGCCTGCGCGGGGGTGACGATAAAAGATCCGTAATACTTCAGCCGTATGTAGCCATCGATTTTTGACGCGAACCACACGAACCTTGCGAAACAACACTAAAATTCGTCTTTCGCATTGTTTTGCGAAATTTAGCGTGGTTCGCGTCAAAAAAACAAACCAAAAACACACTCGGCTGAAATGTTAAAAAGATCCAAACCCATTTTTAATACGCTCTAAATGAGAGAAAGACGTCTCTTTCCGGTCGTTCGCGACAGGAAATTGTCGCTTCGAGACGGACGAAAGTCCGGCGTGCACCTGCACCAGCCGTGAGTGACTTCGATCCACGAAAAAAGTTGACCTTCCAGCAAACTCGGCAAAGAGACGTCAAGATGGAATTCTATCGTTCCCCACCGTTTGCCGCAAGAGCAATTTCAGATCAAACTCAATCCTCCGGCAATCCAAAGCGGTAGCGTTGCAATCGAGAGGAGCGAATTGCTCAAAATGGTATCGAAGGCCGTTTTCGGTTCGCCGCCGTAATGTTTGGCGAGGACCATCGGAAAAATCGCACTGCCCATTGCTCCGTGAATGATCAGAACCCGCTTGATTTCGACCGTACATGGCAAAAACACGGCCAATGACACAAAAATCGCCGGCATAATGACCAGCCGAATCAGAATGGACCAAAACGCGATTTTCAGCGTCGTCGGCAGCCGCTCCTTGATTTCCTCCCGATGAAAATGATCTGCGAAAATCGCTCCGATCAAAAGGATCGAAAGCGGAATTCCCGCCGCCCCCAACATGTGAATCGCCATAAGAAGGAAATCGAAACACGGTGCAATGTGTTCGTGAAACGCCGCCGGAACGAACCGACTGTTACCGAGCAGGTTTAGCGACACCGACAAGACAATCGCAATGTTCGGACCGTTGATGAGCCGCCGCAAGGCTTTGCCGTCGAACTTGCCGATCATTGCACACAGGACGATGGTCCAGACGGACAGTTCGACACCAAGATTCTGCACGAAAAGGACGCCGAGCGTGCTGTTGTCGTTCGGAAACAGGGCAATGACGAGCGGAATCGGTACGAAGCCGTAATTGAAAATTCCGACGCACGCCGCAAAGGTTCGCCGCTGTTTCTTCGTTTTCAGACCGGTCTGCTTGACCGGCAGCCAACCGACGCAAAGACCGATGAGAATTCCAATGGCAACGAATCCGAATCCGAAGAGCGGCGGCAGCCAAAGATTCTGCGGATTGATGGCGAACGCATCGGTTTTTATCACTCGGTCGAAAATCAGACAGGGAAGCAGCAGATCGACCGTCAAGCGGAGCAGCGGCTGTTCGACATCGTGAGTCAGCCGCCCGGTGCGTCGGAAAAAAAGTCCGGTACCGACGATACTGAACATAGCAAGAATTGCCGCCAATGCAACAGAAAATTCGGAGAACATTCACAGAATAGGGACAAGGAAAAAGGAAGCGATGAACTGGAAACGATTCGTTCCCTTTCCACTATCCTACCTCTGACAGTGCCGATCGACAAGGGCACCGTCATCGGTCGTTCTGTTGATGGTTTGCACAATGCCATAAGGTGATACTTTTTCGGCAACATGGTTCGTATGCCATGAAACGCCAATAAGGAGACATTGTCGGTGTGCAGTAGATGTCATTGCGGAGTGTGCCTTTCGACCAATCGCCCGTCGTCGATATGGCTTTGTCGGGTTGTTTTCGCGGCGAGGTCGGGATCATGTGTAACGAGAACAAGGATTGACGTCGCCGACAGCTCCAAGAGTAATTCCGTAATCGATGTTGCCGTGCTACGGTCCAGATTGCCGGTCGGTTCATCGGCAAGTAAGAGCGTCGGTTCGTAAATCAGTGCCCGAGCGATGGCAACACGTTGCCGTTCGCCACCGGAAAGTTCTGCCGGACGGTGATCCCGACGATCTTTTAGGCCGACACGTTCGAGGAGCATCATTCCACGCTCCCGACGTTCCTTCGAGACTCGACCCTCGGCAAGAAAGGGAACCAGCACGTTTTCCAACGCACCGCACTGTGGTAAAAGATGGTGTTCTTGGAACACAAAGCCGATCCGATGGCGTCGGAATTCCGGCAATTCTCGAACAGAAAGCGTCGTAACCTCCACGCTGCCGAGACGAATGAAGCCGCTCGTCGGCGACTCCAGGGTTCCGAGGATTCCGAGAAGCGTGCTTTTTCCCGACCCGCTGGGGCCGACAATCGAAAGACTCTGTGTTGGCTCCAATTGGAACGAACAACCTCGCAACACCGGCAACACGCCGTCGCGGATAGGATAGGACTTGGTGATGTCGGAAACGGTGAGCATTGCGTCAAGGGATGGCACCGGAGGACGGCTGGAGCATACTCAAAATCGATTTAGAGCGTGTTAAAAATGGGGCTGGACTTTTTATCGTCACCCCCGCGCAGGCGGGGGCCTAGCCCCTCGACGTCATTGAGTTTGTTTCATCGCCATAACCTTTTGCCATTAAAGAAGATGTGAACATTTATTTGTCCTCTAGGCCCTGCCTTCGCGGGAGTGACGAAAATGTTGTCCAGACCCATTTTTAATACGCTCTAGACTCCCATCCGCCGTATCCTCCCACTCAGGGAAGGGAACAATGAGGGTTGATCTTGCCGAAAACCCCTCTCCCGTGTCTAAAAAGACCGCCCAAAGAGAGAGCGAACAACAAAATCCACACCAACTTTTAATACGCTCTAGCGTCCGTGTTTCTTTCCAGCAATTTTAGCTTGTTCAGCGTCAATTTCCTCTTGGGTCAAAGCGGTATCCCTTCTTTTGCCAGGGCGCAGGAGAATCAGGATTGCCAATCCGAGGAACAGGAGGAGCAAAACATACGAAAGCACCCACTCCGGTTCCTTTTTTCCCTCTTGCGCTAAAGCGACAACCGGTTCAACAAGAAGAGCCGCACCGAAACACGACAGATCCAGTAGACGACGTAAGCGAAACATAATCAAAAAATGGTCGGTAAAAATTCACAGAACAAAATCCATTCTACCACGAATTGTCCTCACCCAAAAGCGCCCCTTGGAAAATTATACCGCCCTCTCAGTCCGCTAACAAGTTTCCCAAAAGTAGGCAACGAGGATTGCAAAGTCCCCAATCAGGTAGGTTGCCGACCGCCGGGCGGCAACGTCGGCGATAGCCGACACGGAGTTCATTGCGTGGAGTACCACATGCAGCTCTACACAATTGCTCACTAGAGCGTATTAAAAATGGGTTTGGACAACATTCCCGTCACCCCGCGCAGGCGGAAGTCTAGAGGACAGATGTTCACATCTTCTTTAATTGCAAAAGCTTATGGCGATGAAACAAACTCAATGACGTCGAGTGTCTAGGCCCCCGCCTGCGCGGGGAAGACGATAAAAAATCCAACCCCATCTTTTAATACGCTCTTATAGGCACGTGCTCATTTGAGAAAGAGTGCTGTTGCGGAATTGAGTCAGCCGCCACCGGAGGGGCAGACACCGGCCAAGGCTCGCAGGCGTTCCATTTCGAGAACGTAGTCCGCTTTGGTGAATAGGGCGGTTCCCGTTACGAAAACATTGGCCCCGGCAGCGGCACAGTCGCCAATCGTCGTTTCACCGACGCCGCCATCGACGGAAAGAAGTGTCGCGTCATCGCAAACCTCACGAAGACGTCGAATCTTGTCCAGCGAAACAGGATCAAATGATTGACCGCCGAAACCGGGCATCACGCTCATTGTCAGAATGAGGTCGCAGGCGCTTACGAAAGGTAATACCCGCTCAATCGGTGTCGGCGGATTCAGAGAGAGGCCCGGTATCGCACCGAGTTTTCGAATTTCGTCGAACATCGATCGCGGATCGTCCGCAACTTCGATATGGACTGTCAGAAAGTCTGCTCCGGCTTTGCGAAACGGTAACAAATATTTCCACGGTTCGGACAGCATCAAATGAACGTCCAGCGGCAACTCCGTGATCCGTCGAATCGCCTCGACGACGGGAATGCCGAAACTCAAATTCGGTACGAAATGTCCGTCCATGATGTCGAGATGCAGAATCTTCGCTTCTGCCGCTTCCAAACGGCGAATGTCGCGTTCCAAATGACCGAAATCCGCCGCAAGCAACGACGGGTTAATCAGCGGACGATGGGCAAGCAGTTCCGGCAAGTCAACGGATGAAAAACGCATGGAGACATCTCAATAAATAGCTCAATCGGATTATTCTACCGGCATTGGTTCCGTCTCGCCAGCCTTCGTCAAACCAAGCCGGAATGGAAATGAAATGCAACGAAATGATGGCACAGAGAACCGGGAATGAAACAGCGAGGAATGACCAAATGAACCCTGCCGTCTAAACAACAAACCGAGGAACGACGGGCAGTATTGTCGTCGCAACAACACAACAGACAACTTGAAGGAAATCCTTGTCGCAAAGAATTTTTATCATCAAGGAAAACTCGAAAAGTTGCGAAATAAAACAGAATCACTGCGCAAACAAGGTGATTGGTCAACGAACCATTACACCCTTATTGAGTGTCTAATAAAGGGTATAAAGGCGTAACAAATAAAGTGTATCCGTGCTACCGGAGCGCATTCGGAATTACTTTGGAGTTCGATTTGCCGTCCCCGTCCCCGTCCCCCTCGGGGGAGGGGCCGAAAAAACACACTCGCGTTTCACCCCATTCCTATTTTTCCGTCGCAAGCGTCGGCACGTCGTCGGCGGGGTCTGTCGACGGAAGCGGCAACACGTTGTCATCCGTTTCGATCACCGGTCGGGACAACACCTCGCGGTCCGTGACGTCGATGACTTGTTCGCTTTCAACGGGAACCCATTTTTCCCTCGTTACCGGTCTGCTAACAATTCGCGTAACAGGAACAACTTTTTTGACTCTGACCTCGTAAGGCTCCACCCGCTCCTCATAGATGGTCTTCATTGTCGTAACGGGAACGTCCTCGAATCGCTCTTCCGTGACCATACGCCGGACTTTGACCGGCGTAAGTTGTTCGACCCGCTGGACTTCCTGACGGTACGTCGTTACCGGAACCTTGCGGACAACTTCCTCGTTGACGGTTCGCGCAACCTGCACCGGCTCCACCCGCCGGACTTGCTCTTCTCGATACGAAGTCTGAATGACCGGAACCTGTTCGGCGACCTGTTCCTGCACCATTGTTGTAACCGGAACGGTTTCCTGTACGTAATTTGCCTGATAGACTTTCTGCGTTTGAACCTGCGGCGTACCGGTCATCGGCGTCCAGTACAGACCGGGAATGCGGCGAATGCTTTGCCCCGTATCCGGATTGACGTAAGTTCCGCCGGACTGCCACGCAAGCCGATTGTAACTCCTTCCCGGCGTTACGGTTTGCGAGTCGACATATCCGCCGCGATCAACGGTCTGCGTCGTGTACGTCGTGATCGGTTTCGAGACGGTGTAACGGCGTTCCTGCATGACGGTTTCCTCGACAGGCACCCGACGGGTTTCGACGATTTCGCGGTCCACCGTTTCGTAGACCGTTTTCGGAACGATATATAGTTCTTCCCGCACGGTAGTTTCCGGAACGGTAATCGTTTTATTGTAACTGGTGTCCCGCATGACGGTTTCCTCGACGGGCCGCTGAACGGTGATTTTCCGTTGGTAGGTCGTGGTTTCCGGCACGGTTCGGGCAACCGTGTAGCGGCGTTCCCGCTGCTGCGTCTCCCAAACGGTTTCGTAAGTCGTGATTTCCTCGTCGACGTAGTACGTTTCGACAATCTTTTTGTGTGCGGGGTGTGCAACCGGTTTCTCGACTTTGTATTCCACGGGCGCACTCGTCACGGTCGTTGTGCAACAGGGATCGGCGAAAATCGTTGCGCAAAAGAAACCAGCCGTCGTGAAGACGGCGACGATCAATGGATTGGTTTTCATCATGGGAACCTCGCTTTCCTGTCCGAGACCGAACCGACCGCTCGGACGCTTGGTGTTTGTTACGTGAATTGGTTGAAAAAGTTCGCACACGCCGCGAAACTTTAATTATTTTGCAATCTTTTCCCGAAAAAGTCAAATGCCTGCCGGAGCAACCGAAATCGTCGGAAACCCTTATCAATAGAATGCTTGCGCATTAAATGCGAGTCAAATGATTCGACGATTTTTTTTGCAGATTTTATCGTTGGAATCGTTACGATCCGAATCGGTCGATGGCAGAATCGACACAACCGGCAAACCTTATCGTTTTGGCAACGGCGACCGCGTCCCATTTCACGCATCGCGCGGTCTCGAATCGTCTTGTCCCGCAACTTTTTATGGCCTTTTGCCCCATCCCTTTCAAGGTGATTGGTCTAGTGTCTTATAAAATTTAGACTTTGGGATATATCGATTGGGCGAAATTTGGTAGGATGCCTTGTTCCGTTGTTGCAATGCTACCGTGCCAGTCAACGTTTTGATCTACCGTTTTTCAGGGTGATCCGATTCTGCACGAAAATACTTCCGATTTTTTCACACCCACCGACTTTTGGCAACCCGGTCGCCACATTGAATACATGCCGAAACCCGTCTCCTCCAAAGAATCCGACGATTTTCGCGGCCACTCGTTGGTTTTCGGCGTCGGGGCAATGCTGATTCCGGTGTCCGGCGTCCTTCTGTTACCGCTGTACGTTAATTATCTCTCGGCTGAGCAGTTCGGAACGCTCGAAATTGTCAACCAGATTGCGAACATTCTGTGTGTCTGCTTCCTTTCAACAGGGGTTTATCACGCAACGGGAACCTTTTACCTCCAGGCGAAGGACACCGGGGAACGCGGAAGCATCGCGGCGACCGTCCTTTTTCTTTATTTGTCAGCCATCGGCGTTGGTTCGATCCTTGCGATTCCCCTGCTTGGATGTTACGGAGGTTTCTTCGGCGTCGACAATTCTTCCCTGTTGCTCTTCGGTCTAGGCGGCAGTCTCGTCGTTTCGATGCTTGAAATTCCGTACGTTTTAATGCGCTGCCGAATGGAATCGGTCCGATTCGTCACCGTGACGTTTCTTCAATTTCTGATGCGAGTATTCGGGACGATTATTGCCGTCGCTTGGCTGGGGTACGGCGTCTGGGGCGTTCTGGCGATGTACTGGATTTCGGGACTCCTGTTCGTCGCAATTCTTTTCGTTCGGGAATTCCGTCGGGGTGGAGGAACATTCCGGCCCGATTTTTCGCTATTGGGTCCGATGCTCGTCTTTGCGCTTCCGTTTCTTCCCGCCGGAATTTGCACGTTTATTCAGATGAACGGCGACCGGTTCTTTCTCGCCTGGTGTTTCAATCTCGAAACGGTCGGACTCTATGCCCTGGCGTGGAAGATCGCCGGTTGTGTCGCCCTACTCAGCGCGCTCCCCATGCAACGAGTCTGGCTCGTCCGCCAATACACGGTGCTGCCGCTTCCGAACGGACCCGACCGGGCAGCTAAGTTTTGTACGCTTATCGTTGCAGTCCAGTTGTTTGTCGGCCTCGGCGTTTCCCTGTTCTGCCGCGAACTCCTTATGTTGATCGGCAAAGAGGAATACTGGAAGGCCGCCGAGCTGATCCCGTTCCTCATTCTCGCTGACGTTTTTTTGTACACTCATTACTTTTTCGAGGGTCCGCTATTCGTCTATCGTCGGACAGGGCTGAAATTTCTCAACTCGCTGGTTGCAACGATTGCGGTGCTGATTCTTTTCAGCGTGTTGGTTCCGCTTTACGGCGGATTTGGAGCTGCAACGGTGACGATTCTCGGCAACCTGATCCTCGTCGCTGGTTCCTTGATATTGACACGCAAAATCCGGCGGATCAACTACGCTTGGTTCACCCTGCTTGGGATGCTCGTCCTCGCCGCCGCAACGGTATATCTGGGACAACGGATCGACGCCTACTTTGATCTGGAGCGAATCATGACGCTCGACGGCATCGGAGCAAGGCTCCTTGCGTTGATTCCCGTTACGGTAACGAAAATCACACTCCTCGGCGTTTGGACGGCACAGGTCGTAATATTCTGCCGAGCGGCGAAATCACAATGAAAACTTGCACATTGAAAAACGACGGCGTCATCTTTTTCGCATTCCGGTTCCTTGTCCGCGTCCACCGTCGAACGGACGGTAGATCGTTGTCGCCCCGGAATGCGTTTGTTCTGATAGCACCTTTGACGCCTGAAAATCTTCGTGTTCAATGTCGAAGAGCTTTTTCAGCAGATAGCTGATCATTCGGTGGGATTCCCGAAAACGATCATCATCCAGAGCGGATCGAAAGTATTCCGGCTCGATGAACAGTGGTAAGGGGTCATCCAGGTTCGATTCGTCGGCGAAATCCGTGAGAAAACGTTTCTCAATACGATTGAGTTCATGCACTCGGACCAGTTCGGTGAAGAGATAGTGAGGATTATCGATGCCGGCCTTTTTTCGTTGCCGAAAATGGACGTCGAAATAAACGAGTCCAACTGTAAGGACGATGAGGAAGAGGAAAAAGACAAGGAATACCCAGGTTCCCTGCGATGTTTCACGGAACGATTCGCTGATTCCTTCCAGTGGTTTGGCAACAGGCGAGCTTGCTCTCGAACCGGACGACTGGGCACGGAGCGGCTCTCCAACGACCAGCGCGGCGAGCGCGATTACCAGAGCAAGCATCAAAAAATCTCGGTGATTCATTTGACCTCCCACGGCATCGGGCGATTCTCGAGACTTTGTTTGGCGGCAGCACGAACACCCGGGTCGGTGTCGCGATGAAATGCTTGAACGAGCGTTCCGCGACTAAGTTCCCGACGACCGGCGGCAAGCAGTTTCGCAACCTTGATCCGCATCGCCGGAGTTTCCGCTCGCATCAGAATCGTGCAGAGTTCGTCCTCGAAGTTGGGAACCATTTCGCCATATTCGATGCAAAGCAGCGATTTCGCCTGTTGAATCGGTTCGCCCAACAGCAATTGCCGCCGAATTTGTTCGTTCAGATTCGGATCGATTTTCTTGATAAGTTTGAACGTCATCGACCGCTGTTCTTCGG
>Ga0099364_10005063_pt1 | contig 19707 bp, 16 predicted proteins | sample TergutTh196P3_FD_73070 | JGI IMG/M metagenome (GOLD analysis project Ga0099364, IMG submission 73070) | Microcerotermes parvus P3 segment gut microbial communities from Pointe-Noire, Republic of the Congo - Th196 P3 | ecosystem: Host-associated > Arthropoda: Insects > Digestive system > Gut ... | reverse complement strand
CATACCTGAACGAGATCGGGGAGGGGATGCATGTCTGGCAAGTGGCGCATGTCTACGGAGATCTTGTCAAGCGCGTTGCCGAAAAAATCGGGCCGCGAGGCGTATTCCATCTGACCGATATAACGCCGATACAGATCGAACACGCAGAGCATAAATTGGCCGACAAACCGTGGTGCAAGGTCATCCGCTGCGATGCGGCTGAGTTCGCCGGTGAAAAAGGGCTCGACTATGACCTGATATGCAGTTTTTTTCTTTTACACGAAGTCCCCGAGGAGAAAAAATATCAAATTGTCGATCATATGCTTGAAAAGCTGCCAAAGGGAGGAAAAGCCATTTTCGTCGACTATTCCAATCCCGCCAAATGGCAACCGATTCGTTACATTCTAAAAGTCGTCAACTATTTCCTCGAACCGTTTGCTGAAGCATTATGGAAGAATGAAATCAGTCATTACGCAAGCAAAGCTGAACAGTTCGTATGGGAGAAAAAAACGTTTTTTGGCGGCGTTTATCAACGCGTAATTGTTACGCATAAGGATTGAGTCACTCCCTCCGTCACATCCCTCCGACCCCGCGCGTCGCACGGGTAACGGAGGCCATAGCAGCGTCTCAGCGCAACCCGGACAGTTCCTGGGTCAACGCCTCGATGTTGCGTTCGCGCCGCTCGACGGCATCCTTGTACGGTTGCAGGCGATCGAGCACTTTCTGGTAGTTCTTCTCGTTGCCATACCGGACGGATTCCTGTTCGGCAAGTTTTGCGCGCGCCGTTTCCAACGCCGACTGTTCGCCCTCCAGTTCTTTCTCCAGAACCAGCCGACGGGTCTTGTCGCGTTCTATCTGCGCCTCGTTGCTCACCCTTGGAAACGCAGCAGGTGGGGGACTGGCGCGCATGGAGATGGTCGAAATAGCCTGTTCGTTGGACAGTGGCTTGCACCCCTTGGTCGAACCCACATCATTGCTATAGGTGATCTTCCCATCGGCATCGACACACTTGAAAAGCTGCGCGGAAACGGGAAGCGGCGCGAGGCCAAGCGCCAAAATAAACAGGGACGAAGAAATGGCGGCGCGTGTGGGTTTCATGGCTTTGTCCTCTATGTCTGCCCAAAAAGGAAAAAAATTCTCCACTGACAGACGCTACACCATGTCAAAGAGAACAAACGCCAAACCTTTCCGCAGTCAGATAAAAAAAGACGGGCAACGCCCGCCTTTCCCTGCATCGCCTCGTTCGGAATCAAAGGCTGTAGTACATATCGAACTCAACCGGGTGCGTCGTCATCCGGAAGCGGGTGACCTCTTCCATCTTCAACTCGATATAGGCATCGATGAAGTCGTTCGAGAACACCCCGCCGCGCGTCAGAAATTCCCTGTCCCTGTCCAGACAGTCGAGCGCCTGATCGAGACTAGTGCACACGGTTGGAATCCTGGCGCTTTCTTCCGGCGGCAGGTCGTAAAGATTCTTGTCGGCGGGGTCTCCCGGATGCATCTTGTTCTGGATGCCGTCCAGACCGGCCATTGCCATTGCTGCAAACGCCAGGTACGGATTGGCCGTGGGGTCGGGGAAGCGTGCCTCGATGCGGCGGCCCTTCTGGCTGGTGGCGTAGGGGATGCGGATGGAAGCGGAGCGGTTGCGGGCGGAGTAAGCCAGTTTTACCGGCGCTTCAAAACCGGGAACCAGCCGCTTGTAGGAGTTGGTTCCAGGGTTGGTGATGGCATTCAGGGCATGCGCGTGCCGAATGATGCCGCCGATGTAATAGAGCGCCGTCTCCGACAGGCCCGCATAGCCGTTGCCCGCGAAGAGGTTCTGGCCGTTTTTCCAGATGGACTGGTGCACATGCATGCCGGAGCCGTTGTCGCCGACGATGGGTTTGGGCATGAAAGTGGCGGTCTTGCCGTACTGGTGCGCAACGTTGTGCACCACGTACTTGAGCATCTGTGTCCAATCGGCGCGACGGGTCAACGTGGTGAACCGGGTTCCGATCTCGCACTGCCCGGCGTTGGCCACTTCGTGGTGATGCACCTCGACCGGCACGCCAATGCCTTCGAGCGTCAGCACCATCGCAGCCCGGATGTCGTTGAGGCTATCGACCGGCGGCACGGGGAAATATCCCCCCTTGACGCGCGGACGGTGGCCGAGATTGCCCCCTTCATACTTCTCGGCCGTCGACCACGCCGCCTCTTCGGAATACACCCTGACGGAAGAGCCGGACATGTCGACCGACCATTCGACGGCATCGAAGATGAAGAACTCGGGTTCCGGCCCGAAATAAGCGGTATCGCCGATGCCGGTGCTCTTCAGGTAGGCTTCGGCGCGCTTGGCCACGGAGCGGGGATCGCGGTCGTAACCCTTGCCGTCGGACGGCTCGATGATGTCGCACACCAGTACCAGGGTGGTTTCATCGAAAAAAGGGTCGATGTAGGCGGATTCGGGATCCGGGAGCAGCATCATGTCGGAAGCCTGGACGCCTTTCCATCCGGGCATCGAAGATCCGTCGAACATGAGGCCGTGCTCGAACGCTTCCTCATCAAAAGCGGAAACCGGCACGCCGACATGCTGCTCCTTGCCGCAGGTATTGGTAAAACGGAAGTCGATGAAGCAAACCTCGTTTTCCTGGATCAACTTCATGACATCTTGAGAATTCATGCTTACTCCCGGCGAAATCAAGCGAAACGGGTCTTTGATGGAACCCGGCCAGTCGCGTATTGTGTCACAAGGGCGCGGAGAATACCGGACAATGATGGACATACACCAAGCCGATACGTGCCTGCTCGGTACAGACGGGGGGCGCATCGGCTCATCCGTCCTATGTAGTCGTTCCTGAACAATACGCAACACCTTGATAAATATAAGAAAGCTTCCCTTTTTTAGCTTCATGATTTGCAAGAAATCAATTAGGATATGGCTTATTTCCTGCAAATTTTCCCTCCGATGAGGCTCAACGAATTCCCCTCCTGTGGAGGGCCGACCACATAGGGGGTGAGAATGACGTAGGGGCGCGATTTATCGCGCCCAATGAGCACGAGCGCCGCACAATTTGGGCGCGATAAATCGCGCCCCTACGAGTGTCCATCAAGCCTCTCGTGACCATCTCTCCGTCACAGAGTGGGTGCGCTCGGGCTACACCTGCTATTGTTCAGGGCCGACTATGTAACACAACTGAGTCAGGATTCGTTTTCCAACATGCGTTCCTCCGATAAAGACCCGTCCTGCCGGATGCCACGCGGCGTCTGGATACTGGGTTTCGTCAGCCTGCTGATGGACGTTTCCTCGGAGATGATCCACAGCCTGTTGCCGCTTTTCATGGTCACGACGCTCGGCGCAAGCGCCCTCACCGTCGGTCTGATCGAAGGTCTCGCCGAAGCAACCGCGCTGATCGTCAGGATTTTTTCCGGCGCGCTGAGCGACTACCTGGGCAAGCGCAAAGGCGTAACGGTTTTCGGCTACGCGCTTGGAGCCTTGTGCAAACCCCTGTTTGCCCTCGCCCAGAGCGCCGGACTCGTTTTGGGCGCACGCCTGCTCGATCGCCTGGGCAAAGGCATCCGGAGCGCGCCGCGCGACGCCCTGCTGACGGATCTGACCCCGCCACCCATACGTGGCGCGGCGTTTGGGCTACGCCAATCGCTCGACACCGTCGGCGCATTCATCGGGCCACTGCTCGCCGTCGTCCTGATGCTGATATGGGCCAACGACTTCCGCGCCGTGTTCTGGTTCGCCGCCATTCCCGGCCTGGCCAGTGTCGCGTTGCTCGTTTTTTGTCTCCGTGAGCCTCCGCGTTCCTCCTCAGCCAGACGCGAAAACCCGATCCGGCGCGACAACCTGCGTCGGCTCGACGCCTCTTACTGGCGAGTGGTCGGCATCGGCGCGATCTTCACGCTGGCCCGTTTCAGCGAAGCCTTCCTCGTGTTGCGCGCCCTGGAATGCGGCATCCCCCTCGCCTTCGTCCCCTTGGTGATGGCCGCGATGAGCCTTACCTACGCCCTCTCGGCCTGGCCTTTCGGCAAGCTTTCCGATCGCATGAGCCACCGTCGACTGCTTGCCCTCGGTCTGATCGTACTGATTGCCGCCGATCTGGTGCTTGCGTCCCATCGGCACTGGAGCGTCGTGCTGGCCGGGGTTGCGCTCTGGGGCGTACACATGGGCATCACCCAGGGGCTTCTGTCGGCGATGGTGGCAAAAACCGCGCCTGAGGAGCTTCGTGGAACGGCTTTCGGTCTTTTCAACGTCGTCAGCGGCATTGCCATGCTGCTCGCCAGCGTCGCCGCCGGTCTCCTGTGGGATCATCTGGGCGCTCCAGCCACCTTTCTTGCCGGGGCGCTATTCTGCGTCGCGGCCCTGATCGCCCTTGTGCGTCATCGGACGGTAGAGCCGTCACATGATAACGGGCAACAATCCTGATCGAAGTATCAACAACAACGCCACCGCAACCACAGCAGGCAGCAACTGTAAAAAGAAAATCAGAGACCATCTCAGCCTATACGGACTCACTCTCCATCCAGTCTTCGGTGGCAAGGACGCTGCCAGAAACAAGGCTGAATGTTTTGTCGTGGGTCACGAGAACCGCCCTGGCCGCTATCGCATGGGCTGCAATCATCATGTCGAGCGCCCCGAGCGTAATACCGGAAGCCGCGCAAGATGCCCGAAAATCGCCGTATACCGTAGCGGCACTGCTGTCCCACGGTAACACCCGAACACGGAGCAGAAACGCCTGTATCAGCTTCGCCAGGGCCTCTGGACGGCCTTTACGGGCCAAACCGTAAAGCAACTCGGCCTGCGTGACGACGGATACGACAATGCTGTCCATCGGAAGCATCGCCAGTCGCTGGCGGACTTCAGGCGAATTCTCCTTGATGATGTAGCTCGCCATGTTCGTATCGAGCATGAAGCGACTCAAAACAGACTCCTCTCTTCCGCAGGCGAATCCACACGATCAGCCATGAAATCGGATGGAATCTCGGTGCGATCGGCAAGTTCAAAAAACTCCTGCCAGGAGGCAGGCTTGGCCGACAGCACGACATCGCCAGTCTCCGGGTCGCGACGAATGAAAACCTCCTTCCCCTGGAAACGGAACTCCATCGGGAGGCGCACCGCCTGACTTCGCCCGGTGAAAAACAGTTTGGCAGTTGCCGACATCTTCGGCCTCCTCTGGGTAGCTACCTATAGTATATATCAAGCAATAGAATATATCAATGGTAGCTATCGCGTAAAAATGGGTAACGGTTCTGCCCAAAACAAACTCTCAATCGGCATACACCACTTCCACCGCCCCGGACGGCAACCATTCACGCAGGCTTTCGAGCAGCGCGTCGTCGGGCTTTACTCGCCAGGCGCTTCCCAGGGCCAGATCGCCCTCCGCCTGACCATTGCGGACACTGACCCGCACGGGGCAGACGGCGGCGCGAAAAGGCTCCAGCAAGACTGATAAACGGTTGATGGCCGGACTGGCAGCGCCGCCCCCATTCAACGTCCCGATGTCCAGCCGCAGGTGCAGACCGCGTGCGAAGCGGGCGCGGGCTTCTGACAGATTCAGCAGACGCTCGGCCACGATACGCAGTCCGCCGGAAAACTCGTCATCGCTCGCCTTGCCCTCGATGACCAGCAATTCGTCGACGACAATCTTGTTGCGACAGATATCGAGCGTTTCGCTGTACACGATCACTTCGCGCGGCAGGGTTCCATCGTCGAGCAGGACGAAAGCCATTTTTCCGCGCGCCCCCATCTTGTAGCGCACTTCCATCACGATGCCGACCAGCATGACCGGATCGCGCGAGGCAGTGAGTCGGGCAAGCGGCTGGCGGACGAAACGACGCACTTCGTCCCTGTAAACGTTGAAGGGGTGACCGGAGAGGAAAAACCCGATCGCCAGCTTTTCTTCTTTCAACCGGTCGCGTTCCGTCCAGGGGCGCACGGCGACGAATTCCACTGCTGCGCCCGCCGCTTCCGGCAGCGCATCGAAGAGCCCGCCTTGCATCGCGTTGGCGGCAGCCTGTTCGGCCGCCTCCATCGCCAGGGCGACGGAGGCCATCAACTGCGCGCGGTCACGGCCCTCATGGCCGGGAAGCGTATCCATCGCACCCGCGCGGATCAGGGCTTCGATCGCCCGACGGTTGACATGACGGCGGTCGACCCGCGCGCAGAGGTCGAACAGGTCGCGGAAGGCGCCGTCCTGTTCGCGCGCAGCAAGGATGGCACACACAGCAGGTTCGCCCACGCCCTTGACCGCGCCGAGTCCGTAGCGGATGGTCTTGCGGTCGACCGGCACGAAGCGGTAGTCGGATGCGTTGATGTCGGGGGGCAGTATTTCAAGGCCGTTGTCGGTGGCATCTTCGACAAAGATTTTGATGGCGTCGGTATTGTCGAGATCTGACGACAGGGTCGCGGCCATGAAGGCGGCGCAATGGTGCGCCTTGAGCCAGGCGGTATGGTAGGTCACGACCGCATAGGCGGCGGAATGGGACTTGTTGAAACCGTATTCCGCGAACTTCGTCATCAGGTCGAAGAGCCGTTCGGCCAGCTTCGGGTCGTAGCCCTTCTTTTTCGCGCCCTCGGCGATGATGCTGCGGTGTTTGGCCATTTCTTCGGGTTTTTTCTTGCCCATCGCCCGTCGCAGCATGTCGGCCCCGCCCAGGGTATAGCCGCCGATGATCTGCGAGATCTGCATCACCTGTTCCTGGTAGACGATGACGCCATAGGTCGGCTCCAGGCACGCCTTGAGATCGGGATGGAAGTACTCGATGCTTTGCTGGCCCTTTTTGCGCAGGATGAAATCATCGACCATGCCGGAACCCAGCGGCCCCGGACGGTAGAGCGCAAGCACGGCGATGATGTCCTCGAAACGGTCGGGGGCAAGCTTTTTCAGGAGCTTTTTCATCCCCTCCGATTCGACCTGGAAAATCGCCGTGGTGTTGGCGTCCTTCAAGATCCGGTATGCGGCGGGATCGTTGAAATCCAGACTCTCCAGAGGCGGGCGGCTGCCTTCGAGGCGCGCCACGTAGTCGAGCGCGAGTTCGATGATGGTGAGGTTACGCAGCCCGAGAAAATCGAATTTCACGAGCCCCACCGCTTCCACGTCGTCCTTGTCGAACTGCGACACCGGCACGGCATCCACGCCGTCGGCGATGTAGAGCGGGCAAAAATCGGCAAGCCGGCCCGGCGCGATCAACACGCCCCCCGCGTGCATGCCGACGTTGCGCGTCAACCCTTCCAGCGGTTCGGCCAGACTCCACAGCTTCCGAATGGCTTCGCCATCGTTGCCGTCTCGCATCATCTCGGTGATCTGCGGCTCCATCTCCAGCGCGCGGGCAAGCGGAACCGGCTTGGGCCCATCGTGCGGAATCAGCTTGGAGAGACGGTCGCACAGGCCGTAGGGCAAATCGAGCACGCGCCCCACGTCGCGCACCACGGCCCTGGAGGCCATCGTGCCGAAGGTGGCGATCTGGCTCACCGCCTCCTTGCCGTATCGCGTCCGCACGTATTCGATGACGCGATAACGGTTGTCCTGGCAAAAGTCGATGTCGAAGTCGGGCATCGACACCCGTTCCGGATTCAGAAAACGCTCGAAGAGCAGCGCGTAGGCGAGCGGATCGAGATCGGTGATGCGCAGGCTGTAGGCAACGAGCGAACCCGCCCCCGAACCGCGCCCCGGCCCGACCGGCACGTCATTGCTCTTGGCCCACTGGATGAAGTCGGCCACGATCAGGAAATAACCGGGGAAACCCATCTGGATGATGGTTTCGATCTCGAACTGAAGGCGTTCTTCGTAACGGGGGCGCTGACGGGCGCGCTCTTCTTCGTCCGGATAGAGCTGCGCGAGGCGTGCTTCCAGCCCCTGCCGCGCTTCCTGCGCAAGGAAATCATCCAGGCTCATGCCTTCCGGTATTGGAAAAATCGGCAGAAAACTTTTATCCAACTGCACGGTAAGCGAACAGCGGCGGGCAATTTCCACCGAATTTTCCAGCGCCTCGGGAATGTCCGCGAAGAGCGTGCACATTTCCGTCTGGCTCTTGAAGTATTGATCGTCGGTGAATTCGCGCGGGCGGCGCTTGTCCGTAAGCACGTACCCCTCGGCGATGCACACCCGCGCCTCGTGCGCCTCGAAATCCGCGCGGCGCAGGAATTGCACCGGATGCGTGGCAACCACCGGCAGACCGCGCCGTCCGGCCAGCGCCACCGCCCGACGCACGTAAGTCTCCGCGCCCGGTTGCCCCGCCCTCTGAAGTTCGATGTACCAGGCATCGGGGAAAAGCTGCGCCCACTCATGCGCCAACCGTTCCGCCAGCGCCTCGTGACCATTGACAAGCGCCTGTCCAACGTCGCCCGCCAATGCCCCGGAGAGGCACAGCAGCCCACTGACTGCGCCATCCCGGAACCATTCGCGGCGCATCAACGCCCTGCCCCGCGCCTTGTTCTCCAGCCAGGCGCGGGTCAACAGCCCGCTCAGTTGCACAAACCCCTCGCGGTTCCTGCAAATCAGCAGCACACGCCAGGGTTTGTCGCGGTCGTTATCGTTCTCGATCCAGACGTCCGCCCCGATGATCGGCTTCAAGCCTTTGGCGCGCGCGCCCTTGTAGAACTTGACCATGCCGAAGAGGTTTCCGAGATCGGAAATCCCCAGTGCCGGCATGCCATCCTTCGCGGCAGCATCGAGCGCCGCACCGATCTGGACGATACCGTCGGTGACCGAATACTCGGTGTGCAGGCGCAGGTGGATGAATCGGGGGGAATGCGGCGAGAGATCGGAGGGAGATGCGGGCGCGTTCATCCCGGCATTTTAGCCGAGTCGTCCCGCCCTGAGCTTCCGCGTCGGCGAGACCATCGGTAGTGTCTCAGTTTGAAATTCCGCACCTGTCATTCTGCGCGAAGCGAAGCGTAGTCGAAGAATGACAGGGCTATATGCGAGTATGCACAGGTTTTTTGGATCATCTGATAAACCCTGATCGGCAGCAAAAAGGGGCGTCCGCCAAAAGCAAGGACACCCCCAAAGGCCGTGTTTCAGAACGAAACGCCAACTCTCAACCCGTATTCGGTTGTTTTGTTTTTGGGTTCGTGGGACTCGTATATATAACCCCCATCCTCCCAGCGTATGGTATTCGATTTTGCAATGTCCCAGTACCGGAAAAAGGGTTCTGCAAAAACCCCCACTGATTGGAGATTTTTTTCGGCCTTCGCGGAGAGTCTCAACCCATATCCGCTTTTTTGCCGGTAGTTCCTTTCGCTATTTTCGCTATACGGATTATAGCGAGTTTGATAGCGATTTGTTGTATTTTTGCCTCTCAGCAAAACATCGAGTTCAGTATTGAAAGCGAGACTCCAGCCGGATGCCAGGGGCACTTTCCAGTCAGCCCCAATTGGCATATAATAGTAGGTCTGTTTACGCTTGTGAGGGTAAGGATTTTTGCTACTTTCACTGCTATTGTCATCCAAAAGATAGCGATAACCGAATCCTGAATACGGAGAAACCGATAGTTTTTCGCTAAGTTTAAATTCCACACCGCCCAGGAAGGCCGTATCGAAGAAATAATTCTTCTCTTTTTTTTCAGCCTTGTATGACCATCTTTCGCCGGTATAAATGTTCGCAACATGACCATCGTATTGAAGATCACCCTGCATGTAATTGAACCGCCCGCGAAGCTGAATCGGTATCGAGTTCTTGATGCGTCCGACTCCGCCGTTATTCAAGTATTCAGCCGAAACCCCATACATCGTGCCACTAAGCTTCATCAGGCCCGGCTCTTTGTATTCATAGCTGGATATTTCCGGCGCGATGCTGAAATTGTGGATTTTTCCTGCATCTTGAGCAAACGATGTTGCCATAAAAGCAAAACTGCTCACCACACCCAACAACAGACCGTTTATGCGAGTTGCCATGATCGCACTCCTTTCAGATGTTCTGGGTTCTCGGACTAGAACTCCACGTCAAGGAACTTTATCACGAAAAATTCGCCTTGACTACCAAGACTGACTACTGAGCTTGAATACCTCTCTCAGCCATTTGGGCTTCCCGCTCCAGCAAGGCGTGCTTGCGTTCGACGCCCCAACGAGTGCCAGACCACGAGTGGTTTCTGACCCGGATGGAGGAATCAGTCATGACATCTCCCTGCGCTGTCGCAATTGCTCGAACAGGCACACTGCCGCCGCCGCGCCGACGTTCAGGGACTCGATGCCCTCCGCCATCGGGATGCGCACAATTTCATCGGCACGCGCAAGGAGCGCGGGCGAGATGCCCTGCCCTTCGGCCCCGAAGAGCCAGGTAACGGAACTACGCAGGTCGGTATCGAAAAATATCCGGGACTTCTCGCCCGTGCCCGCCGCCAAGACCTTGCCCTGATACGCAGCCAGCCCTGCAAGGGCGTCGACCTGCTCAAAGATGTGTAAACGGAAATGCGCCCCCATTCCGGCGCGAAGCGCCCTGGGCGACCAGGCTTGCGCGCAACCGGGCGTGAGCCACGCCAGATGAACACCCGCCGCAGCGGCGGTACGCAGGATCGAACCAAGATTGCCGGGATCCTGGATGGCATCGAGCACGATGAGCGTTTCACGTTCCACCGCCTTCAGCCCCTCCGACAACGGCAACGCAATGCGCGCAAGGATGCCCGTAGGCGTATCGACCGGACTCAGACGGGCGAAAAGCGCATCGGGCACGCAAATCGGAAACTCTTCAGCAGGCAGACGGGCAAGCAAGGCAAGAATTTCGGGGTTCTCGCATCCGCTTTTCGATACACAAACATCGAGCAGGGCAATGCCTGCATCGAGGGCGCAATCGATCAGGTGCGGACCGTCGAGCAAGGTCTGTCCCAGTTCTCGGCGCTCGCGTGGCCTAGATCCGAGCGACGCAAGTAGTCTGAGACGAGGATTGTCGCGCGAACTGAGGTGGGTGAAGGTGAAGCGGGCCACCATCATCGAATACCCCTCACGAATTGGCAAGAATCTGACGCACGGGCGCAAAGCTCTTGCGATAGAAATCCGCGACTCCGTACCGGCGGAGGGCTTCGAGATGCGCAGCGGTCGGATAGCCCTTGTGGCGCGCCAGGCCGAATTGGGGATGGAGGCGATCCAGTTCAACCATCTGCGCATCACGCACAGTCTTGGCGAGGATGGAGGCGGCGGAAATCGCTGGCTCCAACGCGTCGCCCCCAACGATGGCTCTCACTGGCAGGGAAATATCCGGGCAACGGTTGCCGTCAACCCGCACTTCGTCGGGCGTGACGTTCAACGCTGCGATGGCGCGCTGCATCGCCAACAGGCTGGCATGCAGGATGTTGAGACGGTCGATTTCCTCCACCGATGCCTCGGCCACACTCCAGGCAAGCGCCCGTTGCCGGATCAAGTCCGCCAGACGTTCGCGCACGCGAGCGGTCAGTTTCTTGGAATCGGCCAGACCTTCGATGGGCCGCATCGGGTCGAGGATGACCGCAGCGGCCACGACCGGCCCGCACAAAGGACCTCGCCCGGCTTCGTCGACACCGCAGATTTTCAGCCCGGCCATGCCAGACTCATGGCGTCTCTGTTTCCCGCGCGGATGCGGAATCACGCAAATAGGGCAGAATGACCCTGGCCGCCCGACTCGCCGTTCCCTGACGCAGTTCATGATGCAGGGCAGTGAAGCGCTCGGCGAGCGCCACGCAACCGTCGGCGTCATCGAGCCATTTTTCGATGGCATCGGCCATGAGCTCGGGGGCCGCGTCATCCTGGAGCAGTTCGGGAACCACGAGTTCGTTGAGCAGGATATTGGGCAGCCCGACCCAGGGCAGATAGGCCATGCGCTTGATCAGACGATATTGCCATCTGCCCATGCGGTAACTGATCACCATCGGACGCTTGAGCAGCGCAGCTTCGAGGCAGGCCGTACCGCTGGCGACAAGCACCACGTCGGAGGCAATCATCGCGTCGACCGCGTGACCAAACAACAGACGGATCGACATGTCATCGGCTGACCCCCGGCGGTACAGGACTTCGGCAAAGATATCGCGTGTTTCGCGCGTGGCCAGCGGCACGAGAAAAATGGTTCCCGGTCGACGATGCGCAATGACTTCCGCCGTGGCAATGAAGCAGTCGGCCAGATTACTGACTTCCGACTGACGACTGCCGGGCAGCAGCGCCACAATGGTCGCATCGGCCGGTAAATCCAGCCGTTCGCGTGTCGCCTGCTGGTTCGGCTCCATCGGGAGTTCGTCCGCAAGCGGATGCCCGACGTAGGTGGCAGGAATGCCCGCGCGCTCGTAAATCGGCATCTCGAACGGGAACAGGCAAAGCATGTGTGTCACCGAGCGCGCGATACCCTTGATCCGCCTGCCGCGCCAGGCCCAGATCGAAGGGCTGACGAAATGAATGGCCGGAATGCCGTCCGCCTTGACCTTGCCTTCCAGCCAGAGATTGAAGTCGGGCGCATCGACGCCGATGAACACGTCGGGCCGCGTGCGCCGGATATCTTTCAGCAGCTTACGGCGAATGCCAGCCAGCGCACTGTAACGCCCGATCGCCTCCGTGTAGCCGTTGACCGAGAGCAGTTCGGAAGGCCAGAGCGCGTCGAACCCCTCGGCATGCATCTTCGGGCCGCCAATGCCATAAAAACGCGCCTTGGGCAGATGGGCGCGAATGGCGCGAATCAGGTGAGCAGCCAGCAAATCACCGGAGGCTTCCCCGGCTACCATGGCAATCGTGGGTGTCATGTCAGCGTACCAATCCGCGGCCCGAAACACCGATGAAATCGGCAAAAGGTTGAACTTCGACGTAATCGACGGCAAGCGCAGTGATTTGCTCGCGCGCTTCCGCAAGAGTAAGGTTTTTACGGTAAAGGATACGATAAGCCCGCTTGATCGCAGCAATCGACTCGGCTGAAAACCCCCGGCGGCGCAACCCTTCGCTGTTGATGCCGTGCGGCGCGGCGGGGCTGCCGCCCACCGTGACATAGGGGGGCAGATCCTGAAGCAACAGGGCGAACGCGCCGATGAAGCTGTGTGCGCCAACGCGGACGAACTGGTGAACGCCGCTGAAACCGCCGAGGATGGCCCAATCGCCTATATGGGCATGCCCGGCAAGCGAAGCGCCATTGGCAAAGACCGTATTGCTGCCGACCTGACAATCGTGTGCGATGTGTACATTAGCCATGATCCAGTTGTCATCGCCCACGCGGGTCACGCCACTATCCTGAGCCGTGCCGATACTGAAGGTGCAGTACTCGCGGATCGTGTTGCGATTGCCAATCTCGAGCCGGGTGGGTTCGCCCGCATATTTTTTGTCCTGCGGCACCCCGCCGAGCGAACTGAACTGGAAAATCCTGTTTTCGCGCCCGATGCGGGTATGGCCTTCAAGCACGACATGCGGCCCGATCCAGGTATCGTCGCCAATTTCGACATGTTCGCCGACGATCGAGAACGGCCCGATCTCGACCCCGTTGCCGATTTTCGCACCAGGATGAACGATGGCCGCCGGATGAATCATGGTTTGGCCCTGAAAACGCACATGAACTCGGCTTCGACAGCCAGTTCGCCGTCAACGGTGGCAAGCCCCCTGTATTTGTAGATGCCTCGTTTGCTCTGCAACATGGAGGCATCGAACAGCAATTGGTCGCCGGGCACGACCTGGCGCTTGAAGCGAACCTTGTCGATACCGGCAAACAGGAACACCGTCTCCTCGTTGGGGACGAAGTCGGCATTCTTGCACGACAGCAGCGCAGCCGCCTGGGCGATCGCCTCGACGATGAGCACGCCCGGCATGACCGGGTTATGAGGGAAGTGGCCGGTAAAGAACGGTTCATTCGCGGTGACGTTCTTGATTGCGAGAATGCGGTTCTCCTGGATTTCCAGCACCCGGTCGACCAGCAGGAAGGGGTAGCGATGCGGCAGGTAGCGGCGAATTTCGTTGATGTCCATGACCATGATTTCAGAGTGATTCCCTGGCCTTTTCCAGTTGTTCCAGGCGTTGTTCGAGAAAACGCACTCTGCTTGCGAGTGCATCGAGATGACGAAGGTGAGCGAAATTTTTGATCCAGTCGGCATGAGTCTGCTGTGGCAGGCAGCCGGCGTAGACGCCCGCCGTCGGGATGGATTTCATGATCGAGGTGCGCCCCGTGATGGTCACGTCATCCGCGATGGCAAGATGCCCGCCGATACCCACCCCACCGCCTATCATACAACGCGCGCCAATTCTCGCGCTGCCCGCGATGCCGGTACTGCCCGCGATGGCTGTGTGCTCCCCGATATGCGTGTTATGGCCGATCTGGATCTGATTGTCGATCTTGGCGCCGTCGCCGATCACGGTGTCTCCCAGCGCACCACGGTCGATCGTTGTATTGGCGCCGATTTCCACATCGTTGCCGATCACGACCCGCCCCGTCTGCGGGATCTTGACCCAGCGGCCTTCGGCTTCCCGCGCGAAACCAAAACCATCCGAGCCGATTACTACGCCCGCATGGATGATGCAGTCCTCTCCGAGCACGCAACCGGCATAGATCGTGACGTTGGGCGCCAGACGCGTGCCTCGCCCGATACGCACTCCGCGCCCAATGACGCAATTGGCTCCGATCAACACATCCTCGCCGATTTCCGCCCCTTCCTCCACCACGGCCCCGGCGTCGATCGCCACCGTTGCCGGTATGGTAGAACGTACCGACGCCAGCGGATGCACGCCGCCAACGACAGGCGACGGCGGGTTGAAGAGTCGGGCGACACGCGCGAAATAAAGGTAAGGATCGTCGGTTACGATGCACGGTCGACCATCGCCGACCACGTCCCGGTGCGCGGGTTTGACAATGAAGGCTGCAGCGCGGCTGGTTTTGAGCTGGCCCCGGTATTTCGGGTTGGCAAGAAACGCCAGGTCGCCCTCCCCCGCCTGTTCCAGCGTGGCAACCCGGCGTATCTCCACACTGCCGTCTCCAGCCAGTTCGCCCCCAAGCCGGGCAACCAATGCGTCGATTCGTGGCATCGCTGATCAGGGAAACCTTACTTGAGGTCGCCCAGCGCCTTGAGTACTCTGTCCGTAATGTCGATACGCGGATTTGCATACACGACATCCTGGAAAATGACATCGTACTTCTCGCTTTCGGCGATCTGTTTGATGACCTGGTTGGTCTTTTCAATGATCGAAGCCAACTCTTCATTGCGGCGCTGGTTGAGATCCTCGCGGAACTCACGCTGCTTGCGCTGAAAATCCCGACTGAGGTCAGTGAAAGAGCGCTCTTTCTTCTGACGTTCGGCGGCGCTCATTTTCGAGTTTTCGTTCTCCAGATCTTTCTGGAGAGACTCCAGATCCTTGGCCATGCGTTGCAAATCCTGGTCGCGTTTGGCAAATTCCTTTTCGATGCGCTGCTGCGCGCGTACGGCCGGCGCGGCCTCACGCATCACGCGTTCGGAATTGACGAAACCAAATTTGGCGGTGTCTGCATGCGCCAGCTGGGAGGCTCCCATCAGAAGCAGGGCAAGCAGGGAAAAAGCACGAACTTTCACACATTTCTCCAAGTGAGTCGTTTCTGAGAAAACACGGCACACATCAGAATGTTGCACCGAGCAAAAAATCGAAGGGCCGGGTTTTATCGCCTTCTTTCTTGTTCAGCGGATAACCCAGGCTGAATTTGAGCGGACCGATCGGCGCGTTCCACGTAAGAGCCAAACCCGCACTGTAACGCAAATCACGGAATCTGACGCGTTCTTCTTTCAAAACCGTGTCTCTCTCTCCCCCCCAAACGTTACCCGCATCGACAAAGGTCGAGAAGCGAAACGACTGATCACTCCCCGAACCGGGCATTGGGAAAAAGAATTCAAGATTGGCAACGAACTTGCGCGTACCGCCGATGGCGTCGCCGTCTTCATCCTTCGGGCCGATCGAATAGGCATCATAACCACGCACCGAACCGATGCCACCTACATAGAAATTCTTGTAGAACGGCATCGGCTTGTTGCTGTAGCCTTGGGCCCAGCCAAACTCGGTATTGAACATCAGGGCATGTCTGCGACCAACCGGAATCCAGTGCTGGAACTGATAAGTGGCCTTGCCATAACGAAGATCCCCTGGGGCGGTGGTGACTTCACCGTAAATGCGCTGGTAAGTGCCCTTGGTCGGGTAGAGATAGCTGTTTCGGGTATCACGCCCCCAGCCCATGCTCACGATCACGCTGTTGACATCGACCTCTCCGATACCTTTTGTTTCGCCCTCTGACCCCTTACAGTTGAAATCCTGACAGAACTTCCTGTACTGACTGTAGCTATTCTCATACGTGGTGATCGTGGTACGGTCGAATGCCAGACCGAAGCTGATGCTGTCGTCCTCGGCAATCGGGTAACCGACACGCAGGCCGGCGCCTGCCGAGATCATCTTGTAGGGCGATACCGCCATGGTCTTCGACGGATCGTAAGTGCGGTAGTAGATATCCGTCCCCAGACTCACGCCATCGACGGTGAAATACGGGTCGGTCAGAGACAATGACAGGGTGCGATAGGATTTGGACGTATTGAAGGCAAGTACCGCGTTCTTCCCGGATCCGAAAAGATTGCGTTCCGAAATCGACGCCTGGAGCACGACCTTTTCGGCGGAAGAATAGCCCACCCCGAACGTCAGGGCGCCCGTGCGCCGTTCCTTGACCGTAAAATTGACATCGACCTGGTCGGTCGTCTCCGTCACGGGCGGAGTCTCGACCGTTACCTCCTCGAAATGGCCCAGACGGTCGATGCGGTCGCGCGAGCGGTTGATCGCTGCCCCGTCGTACCAGGCGCTTTCCATCTGGCGAACCTCGCGGCGGATGATTTCATCACGGGTCTTGGTGTTGCCCTGCACATTGACGCGCCGCACATACACCTTGCGACCGGGATCGACGTAGATGGTAAAGGCGACCTCGTGTTTTTGTTCATCCACTTCGGGCGCAGCATTGACATTGGCAAACGCATAGCCCTCATTGCCCAGACGGTCGGTAATCGCCTTGGTGGTTTCGGTCAGACGTTCGCGCGAAAAAATCTGGCCGGGATGGATGGTAGTCAGTTTCAGGTACTCTTCTTCGGACAACATCAGATTGCCCGCATAACGCACCCCTGTCACCGTGTAGCGTTCGCCTTCGGAAAGACTGACTGTAATGTAGATACTTCTTTTATCCGGCGTAATCGAAACCTGGGTGGATTCGATATTGAAATCGAGATACCCGCGATCGAGATAATGAGAACGCAGACGTTCGAGATCGGCGGCAAGTTTCTGACGCGAATACCGATCACGCTTGGTGTACCAGGTAAACCAACCCGGCGTGGAAAGTTCGAAGAGATCGACCAGACTACTTTCCTTGAAAGTCTTCGCGCCGATGATCTTGATCTGCCGAATACGGGCGACATCGCCTTCATCGACGTTGAAGGTGATGCCGACGCGGTTGCGTTCGAGCGGCGTCACCGTGGTCGTGACGGTTGCGCCGTATTTGCCGCGCGCAAGGTACTGGCGCTTGATTTCCTGTTCGGCGCGATCGAGCAGCGCACGGTCGAAGGTGCGGGATTCGGCCAGATCGACATCGCGCAGCCCTTTCCTGAGCGCCTCGACGTCGAGATCCTTGACGCCGACGAAATCGATCTTCGCAATGGCCGGACGTTCATCGACCACGACCACCAGCACGTCATGGTCGGTTTCGATGCGCACATCCCGGAAAAAGCCGGTATCGAACAGGGCGCGTATGGCCTCGCTTGCCTGGGCCTCGTCAAACACGTCGCCCACTTTCACGGGCAGGTAATTGAATACCGTCCCTGCCTCGGTGCGTTGCAAGCCTTCCACCCGGATATCCTTGACCACGAACGGTTGAAAAGCCAGGGCTGGCAAGGAAACAGAAAGGGCAGCAAGGAGCCCGACAAGGCGTTTGTATGACATGCGGATATTAGAAGATCAGACGGTTGATGTCGTTAAAAAGGGCAAACACCATCAGCATGAGGAGGATTACCATGCCGACTTTCTGACCCAACTCCATGAAACGATCAGAGAGCGCGCTACCCTTGATAAACTCTACCGCATAATACAGCAAATGTCCGCCGTCGAGCACTGGAATGGGCAGCAAATTCAAAATTCCAAGGCTGATGCTGATGAACGCCAGGAAATGGATGAAAGACGCCAGCCCATGCTGAGCCGATTTTCCGGCAATGTCGGCAATCGTGATCGGCCCGGAAATATTCTTCACCGAAATATTGCCGAGAATCATCTGACCGATGGACTTCAGGGTCAGCGTACTGGTTTCCCAGGTTCGACTCACGGCACGCGCCATGGCATCGGATGGCCCGTAACTCACTCTGGCATACAGGGCGGAAGTATCGAAACGCACGCCGATGAAGCCGACTGCCCCGTCATCTCCAATCCGTTTTTCACCCACGGCAACAGAAAACGTCCGTTCTTCCTCACCCCGTCGCACGGTGAACATCAGCGTCTGTCCGGGCGTGGCGTGTATGACCTCGACGACTTCACGGATCAGGTTCATCGGCTCGCCATCGATGGCGACGATTTCATCATCATCGATCAAACCGCCTCTGGCCGCCGCACCGTCTTCCTCCACGTGCGCGATGAGCGCAGGAACCGAGGCCGGACGCAAACCCATGCGAAAAACAGGATCCTTCCTGCCTGCCTCCTCTGACTCGTCTGTCTCGTCGAAGGAAAAATTCCGCAGATCGAGAACCCGTACTGCCTCATCGCCCGTGCGCGTACGCACCAGCAGGTGCGCCTCACTACGGTCGACTGCGTGACGCAGCAACGCCCAACGCAAATCCTGCCAACTCTTGATTTTGTTGCCATCGACGCTCAGCACCAGGTCGCCCTCGAGCACACCCGCATCACGCGCGAGACTGGATTGCGTTTCGGCTGGCGCAATCAGGGGCCGCAGCTCATCGCTACCGCCTACAAACACCCCCCAGTACAAAGCGACGGCCAGCAACAGGTTGAAAACCGGCCCGGCTGCCACAATGGCAAAACGCCGACCGACCGACTGGCGATTGAAGGCCCGGTGCGATTCGTGCTCTTCGACCTCATCGCCGCCACCTTCGCCAAGCATCTTGACGTAGCCGCCGAGCGGGAAAACCGCCAGTACCCACTCGGTTCCATCGGATCCCTGGACCTTCAGCAACGGACGACCGAAGCCGACCGAGAACCGCAGAACCTTGACCCCGCACCAGCGAGCGACCAGGTAATGCCCCAATTCATGAATCAGTATCAACACCCCGAGGGCGATGATAAACGGGACGATATAACCCACAAAAAAACTCATTTCGCACCTCGTTTGCGGATTTCTTCGCAGGCGAGGCTGCGCGCGCGCGCGTCAGCCTCCAGCACCGCTTCCAGTGTCTCAATCCCCGGCCACCCATCGCGTTCCAGCGTCGCCGCAATCACATCGGCAATGCGGCAAAACCCCAACCGCCCATCCAGGAAAGCCGCCACGGCCTCTTCATTGGCCGCATTGAGCACAGCGGGCATCGAGCCGCCCGCCTCCAGCACCTGGTAAGCCAGAGGAAGACAGGGGAATCGCTCAAAATCGGGACGCATGAAACGTAACGCTGCAACCTCGAAAAGATCGAGCGCGCCGGCGCCCGAGTCAATCCGTTCCGGCCAGGCCAGGGCATTGGCAATCGGGATTCGCATGTCGGGATTGCCGAGTTGAGCCAGTACAGAACCGTCAATGTAATCGACCATCGAATGAATGATACCTTGCGGATGGATGACCACCTCGATCTGGCCGGAAGCCACGCCGAACAACCAGCGGGCCTCTATCACTTCCA
>Ga0099364_10005062_pt1 | contig 19713 bp, 15 predicted proteins | sample TergutTh196P3_FD_73070 | JGI IMG/M metagenome (GOLD analysis project Ga0099364, IMG submission 73070) | Microcerotermes parvus P3 segment gut microbial communities from Pointe-Noire, Republic of the Congo - Th196 P3 | ecosystem: Host-associated > Arthropoda: Insects > Digestive system > Gut ... | reverse complement strand
TGTGGAAACCGTTAATATACGCATCCAAATGCTGCACTGCCGTTTCAAACAGTGGCACATATCTTACTTTATCACCTTTTCCATGGAACCTTATACGTACACCCTCCTCATTACGGACAATGCTGCTAAGCTGCAAATCCAGCAGTTCTTGAGGCCTGCCCCCGGTTTCATAGGCGAAGATCATAAAAAAGCGGTCGCGCTTGCCCAGCCTTGTTGCCACATCGGGTATTGAGAAAATTAGTTTCAACTGTTCTGGGGTCAGATATTCCACGCATGCCTTTTTGCTGCCCTTGAACGAGTGTATGCCTGCGACTTCAAGATAAACGGCTGTAAGCTCAATGTCTTCCTCTCTGCAAAATTTAAGGAAAGATTTGATTGCTGACAATCTTAGATTAAGTGTCTGTGTAGAGTTTTTGCGGGAATCCTTGAGCCATAGGAGATAGCCATACACGCAATCCCTTGAAAAACAGGAAAAACCCATCTGATCGAAGCTGATGCCTTTTTCATCCTTGAGGTACTTTCTAAAAAGTTTCATCGTCTGCCGGTAAGCTTTAGCTGTCTTCTCGCTCAAATTTCTTTTTATTGTCAGATACTCTGTCAGAAAGTCCCGAAGCAGTTGGAAGAACCTCATCTCATTCTTCTTCATGAAGCACCTCCGGCAAGATGTCATCATTCAGGGAAGAAAGCCGCTGCTCCATTTCAGGATAGAACTCTGCAATGAGTGATAGGTAATAATCCGTATCTGCATAGTGGGAATGCCCCATGTATTCGCTGAGAAAGGGATAAAGCGCGTTGATATCTAGGCCATCCCTGACCCATTGATTCAGCCTATGAACGGCGTAGCCGTGACGGAAATCGTGGACTCGGGCGGGGTTCCCAGTTACAGCTTTTGCTTCAGGGAGATCATCCCAAAATTCGTGAAACCAGTGATCAATCATCCCCTTGTTAAAGAAACCTCCGTCTTTATTCGGGAAAAATGCTGTCCTTTTTGGGTGAATGGTTTCAATGATAAGATCGTATTCCTCACAGACATCCCGAAGATCTTCGCTCATGTATATTATCCGGGCTTTCCAGCCCTTGGATTCCCTGATCGTTATTTTACCGGATGTGAGTTCCATATCCTCCGTCTTTAACAGACGCGCTTCCGATGAACGCATTCCGCAACATGCTTTCCTCCATGGAGAGGTACGGTTTGTCAGATTCCTTTGAAACATGGCCGAGGATGTCGGTGATGACTTGGTGGGGCGTCTTTGCTGCCAGCAGATTATACGCCACTGTATACCGGAAGACGTGGACCCCTTTGGATGAACCATTTACTGGCTCTATCGCCAGCTTCTTGAAAAGTTTTGAACAAATACTGTACGCGGACTTCAGTTTATTGTGGGGCGCTTGCTTCCTCAAGAATATGTAGGGGTGCCGATCATCACGCTTGGGCTTTTCATTGAGGATGTAGTCCATCAGCGCATTTCCAACGTCCGGCAGCAAAGGCAACGTAATCGGCTCTTCCGTCTTTTCTTGTAACAGCCTTATCTTGTCATTGCGCCAATCGATCCTCTGGAAAGTCAGATTGCAGATGTCGCAATCACGCAAGCCCAACTTCAATGCAAGAAGGACTATTGCTTTTGTACGTTTCGGCTCCAAATCGATTTGCTTAATCAGTGCCGCCTGGTCATACTTAGATATATAACATGCAACAGATCCTTTTTGCACAAAGCCGCTCATCACAACACCGGAAAAGTCTTTCGCGGCAAAGCCTGCTTCATGTATGTATGTCAGTATCGCGCGCAGTATCGGGAGAATAGTTGCCATGCTCCGCCTGTTACAGATATCAGCAAGCTCCTCTATTACAAGCTGGATCTTCTCGTGAGTCAACGAGGCCAAATCATTTGTTGTTTCTGACTCCGTGAATTCCATCAGTTTTCGGAAAACGTAATCATAAAGTACGATTGTCTTATGGCTCAGGTTGCGGTGCCGTAATGATGCTAGGTACTGCTGACGGATTGTTTCTATCACAGCACTGGCACAACCTATGTCAATTCCAATCATTTTCCATTGGAACTGCCCGGTATTCGCGACTTCTATTAGGACTAGGGCGGCCTTTCGGTTGATCTTCCATTTCCATTCTTTCATTGAACCATCGTTGCGTTCTTGTTCAATTTCATTAATGAACCGCCGCAGGAGGTGTTCACAATATTCGGCTGAATGATTCGCTTGAAAGAATCGCCTGATATCAATCCATGCATGACGGTATTGCCCTATCGTTGATTCTGTGAGGTTCAGGTATTGCATCTCCATCTCAGCCTTGACAATAAGGTGGTCGATGCTCACGCTTTCCTCCAGTGGGTACTGCTTGTTGTTGAAATACTTTTGCATTGCTGTCATGCTCGGCAACGGCGGTTCGTTATATAGTATGCCGTATTCGTCTCTAGCCCCTGTTCCCGCTACCGCGTCAAGAAGCCTGACGCAGCGGATATGCAATTCACGCCGTTCTTCCGATCCTCTGTCGTCCGCAACATAAGCGTCGTATAGGTATTGACAAGGTTCACTGATTTCCAGGGAATTAGCAAGCCTGATCATCTGATCAAAATACCGCCGCCTTGATTCCCATGTCTCCGCTGCAAGCTCTGAGTTTATTTGCTGCAATACTGTTTTGATGTCGCTTTCCAATTTGGTCATGTGGTATCCTCCTTCCGCCTGCTTTAGGCTGGATAAAGGATAACATGCATAGGATTTATTATCTTCAATATCGCTGGAAAATTCGTTGCGTTTAAAGGAGGTGGTATCAATTTTGAAGATAATTTGGTTTTGAAGCTAATCTTTTGGCTTCCGAACCCTTGCCGGAATGACTGCTGCGCCATAGTGTTCAGCCATTTCATGGTACACGGCATTCAATTTCTGATCGTACCAACCGCCATTGCGCGTTACGGCTGTTTTGCAGTTGTCCGGAACCAGTATCAACGGCACACCGCCAAAATATTCCAGCATATTGACATGGGCTCTAATCCAAGCCGACTGTTTCTGATTGACAAACGCTTCCACATAGGTATATTGGCTGTAGGTCATCACGCCCGCGAAGAGCCATGCCTCAATGATTTCGCCGGTATCAGGATCAATGACATGTGCCGGATCTCCTGCCCAATCCACCTCTGCCTGTTCCCCGGGTTTACGATTGATATGCATGGTTGCTCGGCGTTTCTGCTCATCCTGCTGGATATAGTAGCAGAACTGTGAATACATCAGTGGTTCTTCGCCGGAAAGGCGGCATTCCTCCATGTACTCAGTCCACAAGAGCTTTTTGCTGACTCCGTTGCGTAGCAGTTCCTTGTGGATATACGCCAAATCGGGTATTCGCTTTTGTGCCATAGAGCTTCGCTGCCCCTTTGCCGGAAAGAGCATACCGGCAAGTACGGCATCGGTCTTATTGTCCTCAAGCGGCCAAGAGATTCCTATCTCTTTTGCCTGCCTCAAGACGCTGTTGACCGTCTTCTTGGAAACACTGCAACTGTACGCAATGTTCTGCTGGCTGAATCCCAGGCTATGCAGCCTTAGGATTTCTCGGTACTTGGTCATTATATCTGACCCCTTCATAATGTATTTACACCAAAAGGTGCATTGACACATTATAAAGGATTTGCTGTTAGTTGGTTTCCTGTGCCGGAATTACGGTTTCCAACAAAACGGTATGGCGGTTTCCTTCGCCCGGACAGGCGGTGTAGTCAACCCCGGAATACCCAACAGTCGAAAAAATAGAAAATATTGTGGCTTTTTGTGCATTGTACTCAAGACCGATAACCCACCAGTTACAATGGGTGTCGGTCTTAAGCTTGCTATCAAGTGTCAAACGCGGGAATATACATTTTACATTGTTGCTTGTGTTCTATAAAGTTGAATATTAACATTTATTCATTACATCGATCACATTAATTTATAACTTCATTTTAAATTCTATTCCTTCACCGATAAAAGTTCGAGCGGTGGCTTGCGGGTAGCGAGAGATGAGCAGATAATACCACATAAAAGATGCGAAACAAAAACAAGCACTGCTATAAACAGAAGTTGGCAAAACGCGACATCAAACTCGAACCGATTGAACCCGAGCATCGCGACAAGACCAATTGCGATACCAATGATGCACAGCACAGACTGCTCCAATACCAACACAGCCCGCGTCTTCCCCTTTGTGACACCGAGTATACGCATAATTGCAGCATCCTTCATAGACTTTAGTATCAGCAAGCAGCACATGAAGCATACGATTAGTAATGCAGCCGCGACCGCTATCGGAAACAGGATATCCATGAGCCTCATCGTGTTTGCGATGCTGTCCAGTTTGCTTGTGTCCATGACAAAAAGTCTGCCCGAGCTTATGCTGTGACCAATAAGCTCCTCCCCATACATCCTGAACTCCTCGGCTAGGTAATTGTCAGCTAGTTAAAACTCAGCAATATCGAGGCTTGTGCCCGATCCATAGACGAGTGTCCCATAACCTGTGTTGGAACTTGGCACTCCGGGTGTGAAAGCCGCCATGTCATATTGACCTGATTGCGTGGAGATAACGCCAACAATTGTGAAACTCTGCGATTCGTTAATCATCATACCTTCAATTTCGTTACGGTTCGCCCATATGATTTCTTCATCGGTGATTTGGTCGTCCGGGTTTGCCTGCCTGTGCCTGTCGATGATGTGCTGAGCAATCCGCTCACGATAGGATGGTACGGTCACGCTAACCTTCCCGCCCGGCTCAAGCCCTAGGTAGCTCATCAATGCCTCGCCCAGAACAACAACAAACCCGCTTTTTTCCATAATTGACGCATCATACCCATCTGCATAGATAACTTCAATCTCCTCGCCGATGTATCGCCCTATGTCATTTGTGACTATAAGCTGTGCATTTACAATGTTAAAGACCATCATCGCGCTGTTTGCATAATAAGAGCTTGAGACATACCCGGACTCCATGAACTGCGGAATCAACGACAGTCGTGTACCTCCGGTAGCGTATGCAACAATATCAGTGTTTTCAAAGAGATTCGCATTTGACCTTCTCGTGTTTTCGAGCTGCCCTATCCCCATTAACAGAGCAGTGGCTACAAGAACAACCAGCACGGATTTATTAAGTTCCCTGAGAATGCGTACCCGGACATATCTAGTGATATAGCGGTACGTACTTTTCTTTCTGCCTATTTCAAGTTCACGCTTTGCATAGCCATCATGTTTTTCTATATTTTCATGTTCAGTTTTCGATGGTTGTTTGCTAAACGGTTCATCTGCCGTGGCGGAATACACCTCTGTTACTACAGAGGTCATTAAAGGCTCAGATGCCTCTGTCCGTTCACGCGAGACTCGCTTTTTTGTCTTCGATCCGGAATCGTGCAAGAGCGATAGCACCGAAACTGATCCAAGTCTGCGGAGCATCACAGCGGCGATAACTATTGCCAGCACTAGCTCTCCCACGATGCAAGCGATAAACACAAACACGGGCATGGAAAAATCTATCACTATATCGCTTTGCAATGAACCAAGCACTCCACTATCCGTTATCATCAGCGAAGAATAAAACCACGATGCCAAAGCGCCAAATAATACAGCTATCAACGCAATAGCAAAGAATGGTGCCAAAAGTGAGCGATCGGATATGTTTCTGGTCGTACCCAGAGCACGCATGATTGCGTACTCCTTCTTTCTCTGGGTAATGAATACATACACGGATAGCAAAGTCGCCGCTGCTGTGGTGAGAATCAGCAAAGATATCCTAATGACTGATGCCTGTTTGACTGCGTTAAACGCATCGGCGATAGCCAACCAGCCACCATCTTCAAAAATCAACGTCAGTCCTGCCTGGCTCAATAGCGGCTCCGCTTCCTCAATGAATGCGGGAATGTCCCATGCATCGCCTACAATAAAACTGAACTCGGCGGGCGTTGGCATATGGCCGGATAGTTCGCTCTCATGGACGGTGAGGAGCGACCTGGGAACGAAGATCGTATTGATCGAATAGCTCCAATTGGGTTCTTGGTGCTGCCCCAACTCACCATCGGTGTCAATGTATATCCCTACAATCTCAAGCTCGACGGAATCACCGGGTAGCTCATAACGCTCCGGGTATATCGCAACAGCGCCAAGATTTTTATATTGCTCAAACAGCCTCATGCCGAGCCTCATAGATATCAGGTCGCCGACCTCAAGCCCATATGCGTTCGCCAACTCATTGCTGATCACGCATGAGTGGGCATTGCTCTCGCTGTCCTCCAAAGTCAGCGTCCGCCCATCGATGATTGTCATTTTTCCTTGTGTGAAGCGCATTATGCTCGACATGTCTGCTGTGTATACCATGTCGAAAGTCCTCATGTCCGCGTCTGTGATTTCGATGAGCTGCGTGAGAGGTGTATATTCGTCTTGTTGTAGATAGTCGTCCGTTTCACCGGTGACGGAGATGACAGCGTCGCACCAAGGCTCAGCGAGATAGTCATAGAGGTAGTACTCTCTAGAATTGCTGGTATTGAATATCTCATAACGGAGCGTGAATACATACCTGCTTCCAATCTCTACGTTGTTCTCAATGTAATCAGGGAAGTATTTATACCTCGCCGTATATAGTTGTGCGCACCTGTTTGCACCCCCTCTAAACCCGGAAAGCGCAGGTGCTGCAAAAAGGCGTAGTAGGGTGTGTACGTTAAAATCGTCCCATGGTGCATGACCAGCTAACACACTAGTATCAACCAGCGACAGATAAGAGGTACCTTGCTGTATATAGTAGTCAGCCACGGTTGCTTCCACAATGCATCTCGATATGAGATTGTAAAAATAACCGCCGTCGTCCAATCTGTCTAGTGTGTCGGACAAGCCTGCGGTCATATATCGTGTTTCTGTCATCGAGACATATGGGATTGTTTCGATTATGGCAAGCTGCTCTTGCGAGATCCGCCGGTAGAGGTCTTTATACGGCTCGATGATACCCATTTGGTCTGTGTCCGGTTCGATTTCGCCATATTCGTTAGTCGGAATCGACCATCTGGTATCTGATAACTTCGGCGGTTCAATTTCCGCCGAGCCCACGCCTATGTACGACTGTGCAGCTTTTGCAATCTCTCTGGTTGATATGACGTATTCTGCTGCTTGCGAGCACAGCGCGAACGTCACGGCAGCGAGCATAAGCAGTATTAGTATGCTCCTTAAAAGCCTGCGGTTGAGCATCTTAACCTGTCGCAGAGGTTTCATAAGACAACCTCCTCATTACTCTGCATTGCATATAGATTGCAGCAATAAGCAAACACTACCTAAATCAACACCACTCTACCAAAAAATGCTCTTATGACTTTAATTACCAGTTGGCATATGGTTTCAATTCTGCGAGATTCTCTAATTGTCCTTTTGTTCCATGTATGTATACTGCATAATCTGCCATGGTGTAACAGGGACATGAAGGACAATCAACCATATGACACATGCATCTCATTGATTCAACAGTATTTCGCGTTGTGCGGAGTCTTTTGTTAAGCTTTTTCATAATTACACTTCATTCCTTTCTTTTTATTAGCATATTGAAATTCTTGCTGCTGAACTCTATATGCACGCAAATGAGAAGAGAAATTTTTTTACTTCGTTTCAGCCATAAACAAACAAGCATTTTCGGTAGAATAGCATTGACTGCTAGTGATAAATGAGAATTTGATCAATAATCCTAGAATGTACTTACATTCTCGCCAAGCAGCTCGACAGTCTTTAATAGCATATCCTTAGCGGTATCGAGTCTTGATATGTCAATCATAGGGAGGTCTATATGCCCTAAATCCGGGTAGTAATTGTCTATGTACATATCATCAAGATAATCGAATGATATAGGCTTAAAATCATCATCAGGTGTATCAACCTGGGTGCGAGAAATCACTATAGCCCCTACGGTCATATCGAACTTTATTTCACATAACTCTGCCATAACTCTAAACCCTACTTCGACTGGATTTTGGTAGAAATATGTACATAATACTGCCAAATCAACAGGCGTTGCGTTAGCAATAACAAGCGGATACTCAGCAAAATGATGAAACTCTTTACTTTCAAATGGATGGATACCCTCAGGTATACCAATAACTAAAACATCAGGATTGGTTGCTTTCAGTATATTATTTATGAAGTAATTGAACTTCACTATCTTCTCTTGAAACGATATATTAGCAAACATGAAATGAGGCATAGTATAACAGTTAAAAAGAGCTCCCAAGGCATTTGATGAAACAACAACCGTCTTATAATCCTGCTCGATCGCTTCTTTCAACATCAGTTGTACCATAAACTTATCACAGTTCTTGCCCTGCCCTATTACTGCCAGTATAGGGACAGGAATTTTATGTAATATGATATTGTTTTGTAATGTTCTATTCGCATACTCTTCATCGACAGACTTCATATCGTCCAGTAGTTTCTCAATTACTCTGAACTGACCATTATACTGTACTAGATTTAGCTGAGACATCACAAGAGGAGTCCCATAGATATCTTTATTCTTGCTTAATGCATATTCAATGATTTTGTAGTATTTATCAATTGAATAGTTTCTATAATTGTCAAGAAGAACGAGAGCATCACAATTATCAATATAATGGTCGTCAGTAAATTCTACTGCTCCTAGTTTATCGTTTAACCCTCGAATAAGTCTCGCATCTCCATTATACGAAATATATCCTACAATTTCATAACCGAGCAGAAATTCCTTATGTGATAACAAAATATGACAATCTGGATGATACGGAAAAATCACAATTTTCTTCATGTTAATAACCTCACAATATCATCGGACAAGTTAAAACCATGCTCATTGAGTATACACAGCTCGAATAGATCATTGTAAACTTTGATACAGCTCTTATTACACTCCTTAAGTTTTATACTCCTAGATGGTTCTATCTCGAACTCAATCTGTTTCACACACATAGTACACTGCCTTAAACCCCAGCAGTTAATACATTCGTCTTCTGTGAGTTTTCCAATGTTTAATAGTTTCTTTATATGAGCGATGTCAAACCCATTATCCAATGTGCCGATGATAAAGTAATCGAGTTTATCACCAGTGCGCTCACAAGGAAACAACGATCCATCAGTACGGACAAATAATCTACGAACACCAGGAAGACATGGACCATTATGATGACATACTGGAGAAATACTCGTATGGGTTTTTTGTTTTTTTTGTAGTTTTTCCAGTAATTGTTTTGAACTCAAGACTAAGTTGCTTACATACTTAGTATCGAGTTTCCCTGTAAGTGAAAATAGCATCTTAATATACTCGTAGTTTCTTGTTTGATAATATTTTTCATCGTATGTAATAGTGGTATCTAAGTCCATCTCATTCATATTGTTAAACAAAATGAATTTATCGTTTAGTATTTCCTCGGTGCTGAAATACTCTAAAACACAATCCAGATCGTGATATGGATTTACTGTAGTAAGTATCATTATCTGTTTACTATACTCAGGATATAACTCTTTAATTCTCATGATATTTTGAATAATCAAATCGAAAGAACCTTTGCCATTTGCGAATTTTCGGTTTATATCATGTTCTTCTTTTGACCCATCTAAACTGATACTAAGAACAAAATCGTTTTTAACTAGGTACTTTATAACATCATCAGTCAACAGTGTGCCATTTGTTGTCATGTGGAATCTGATTTTTCTACCTTCAACTAGATTATTTGCATAATCAACGCATTGTTTTATCATTCTAAATTCAAGTAGTGGTTCTCCTCCATAAAAGCTTATATTTACCTCTGGTAACTCGACACTACGTTCAATATACATATCAATAGCTCTCTTTGCATTATACAAACTCATCCGCTCGTTTGCATGAGTTCTATTGTTTCTATAAATCCCTGAGTACGCACAGTACTCACACCGTAAGTTGCACTGCTGCGTTACTTGTAATATTAGCTGTTCAATTTTAGTGTATAAGTATCGCTCAATTATTGAAGTAGCCGAATGCTCAATTCTCTCAACTTTGTTTGGCAAGAGCAATCCTTTTGATTGAAGTTTAGTGAAAAGAGGACTCTGCTCTGAACACAGAATACCATCTTCTACCTGCGATATCTCATTATACTCACTTTCTGTGAGCCTTATAATCGCATTTGTGTGGCGATCATATAAGTATTGACTCTGAAAGGTTCTTATTGTCTTGAAAACAATGTTGTTTCGCATTCTTTCCTCATTTCAGTTAATCAAAACCAGTATTATCTAAATACTGATAGCTATATAGATTCGGTATAATGCTTTATATACAATCTTTGGTAGCTAAAATATGATTAACATTTCTCATTAAAGTTTGTTTTCATATGCTATATTGTAAAACGCCTCTGTGAGATTACTTATTGTCATCACCTGTGCAGTGTTATATTCAAACACTTTATAAACATTGATACAAGATTTCTTCTCTAATAATGCGAATATATCGAGAAAACTTGCTGGAGCAATTGGTAACTCTTTGCCAATAAGACACGCTGTACTATCAATATCTTTAATACCTGTTACTTCAATGATGGATTCGCGGAGTAAATTTTCTATGTATTTTCTAGAAAACAAGCTGACCAGTCTCCTCCCATTTAATAAATCATATAAAGGGGTCTCTCCAAAATAAAATATTTGTCGACAAGCATTCAATCATTAAGTATACAATCAAACAAACATTATTCTATACACCTTACGTGTATAATTCAACATTCTCTTTGAATTTCGTATATTATTTCCATATTTGTATACACTTTTTGTACATATTAACGATATTTTTGTATATTTCATTGATGTCTATGTGTTTTCTATAGTCATTGTTTCTCAATGAAACTATTCATATGATATAAGATTGGTGATATCTGTGAAACTTACACTCAATGCTTAATGAGTTTTAACAGTTCTATTACAAGATGAACGGTTGTCTGACACATGACCCGAATCGGTATGCAAGCACAAGGCTTGCCTATGCGTATATTGTTATTGCTGGCATGAGAATCGCAATCGTCTTTACATTGGTGTCGTCTTTGCATTGGTGGGGGTTATCATTAAAAATGATTATAATCATTAAAAATGATTATAATCATTGACAATGTGCAGAACTACAAGTATTATGAGTATATTATCGTATTCCTTTGAAACATCATAGATTTCCTAATCAGGAATATTCTACTATGAGGGGTTATGCGTTCTATAGACACTATGTAAAGAGGCGATTGATATGTACACTGAGAATGAGATATTATTCAAGACTTTCAAGACATTTCAGCACTCATATGTCTACGACAGGCACACAAATGCTCTTATTATGATAACAGATGAGGAATATAATGAGTTGAATATGGTTCAGGGAGAACAACTATCTCCTGATCAATGTACGACTATAAAGAAATATCAAGAACTAGGTATGTTTCAACCGAATACTTTAAAGCACATCTGCCACCCAAGCACATCGATAATTGAACAACACCTTAGAACTAGAATGAAACAATTAACACTGCAGGTAACGCAGCAATGTAACCTTCGTTGTAAATACTGTGTGTATTCTGGTATATATAAGGGGAACAGGACACATAGCAATCAAAGAATGAGCATTACAACAGCACTAAAAGCTATTGACTTTTTCCTCGAACGAAATGTTGAAATATCAGATGCTGTCATTGGGTTTTATGGTGGTGAACCACTTCTCGAAATTGACTTAATAAAAAAGTGTATAGAGTATGCAAGATCAAGAGTTGAAGGTCGGCGAATCCTTTTCAATATGACATCGAATGGGACTTTACTAACAGATAGTATTGTAGATTACTTAGTTGATAATGATATAATGCTATCTATTAGCTTAGATGGATCAAAAGCAGAACATGACCTAAACAGAAGATTTCCTGATGGAAGCGGTTCTTTCGATATTATTATTAGTAACATTACACGAGTTAGAGAACGGTATCCTGAGTTTTTTAAACGTATATCAATCATGACGACTATTAACCCTCACTCTGATTTAGGATGTGTCCTAGAGTATTTCAACTCAGAAGACATCTTCAGTGATACATCAATTATGTTTAACGAAATGAGTAAGAACAGCTTTGAAGGTGACATAATTAGTGATGACCGAGCATACGCAATAAGAAATTATGAGTACATCAAGATGCTATTCTCACTTATCGGTAAATTCGACCCGAAGTATGTTAGTCCTCTTGTCCTAAGATCAATAAGAAACGCTGAAAGCAAACTAAAACACATTCATAATCATACAGCACTTCAATCGGTATCGCATCATGGAGGGCCATGCATTCCCGGAGTTCGTAAACTTTTTGTCAGAGTAGACGGAACGCTATTTCCTTGCGAGAGGGTTAATGAGGAACTTGATTACTTCATAATAGGTACACTCGAAAATGGGATTAATATTGCTAAAGCTAGAAAGATACTGAATAATGGAGAACTCTCTGAATCAGAGTGTAAGAGCTGTTGGGCTTTGAGGCACTGCCTTGTTTGTTCATCACAGATAGAGTCATCAGATGAACCAACAAGAAACAATAAACTAAAGATATGCCCAAATAACGAAAATACAGTATTATTTGATCTCGTTGAACTATGTGTACTTCGCGAGTATGGTTACGAGAATGGAAATATGGAAAGATTGAGTTTGTGAAAAAGATTGTAATATTCCCCTACCATCCTGATATAATTACTATAATGTCATATAAAGACGATCTAAAAGGATACTCTTTATCGGGGATTATATCTTATACCGACGATTTCTTAATGACGCAATCCCTTAATAAAACGATTGGCTCAATTTCTAATGATTATCTTGAACTTTTAGACGAATGCGATACTGTTATTATTCTCGATAACTATCGTGGCTTCAAATTTGATAAGTATTATCAAGTCATCAATGATGTTATCAGCTTAGGTAAAGAACTGATGATAACTCCATTAGCGTGTAAACAACTAGAGCTTGATACTTATAAAGGCAAGTATTATGTGCTTGGAAACAATCCACTTGAGTTAAACTATGAACTTGAAGGAAACACACGTAATGTTAATAAAATTTTGAATGAAATCGATATTCCAGTTATTAGTGTGGTTGGAGAAGGTAAGAATTGCAATAAGTTTGAGCTACAACTCCTGTTAAAACATGTACTTGAACGAGAGTATACTATAGTCACAATATCGTCAAATCCTCTAGGTGCTTTGTTTGGATGTTTCACGTTACCTTTATTCTTTTTTGAGAGCATAGGGTTTGAAGAAAAAATAATGAAATTCAATCATTGGGTCAGTGAAATAATCAAAATCGATTCCACGGATGTACTACTGCTGGGGATACCGGAAGGCATAACTCCGTTTCGGAAGAGTGAGTTTAATCATTTTGCTGAATACCCTTTAGTTGCATCAACAGCGATTCCTATTGACATAGCTATATTATGTATGTACTTTATAGATGGTACAGTGACTAAAGAAGGATTATACGCATTAGCAGAATTCTGTCGGCAAAAGTTCAATATTTTAGTTGCCGGATATACCATTTCTCGAGTAGCATATTTACTTCCGTCTGATGACATCGAGGAAATTTCTTATGACTATCTTGATGATTTCTTCTTGAAAGACTATTATCCGGAAGTTTCAGGAGTCGGTCTGAGAATGGTCAGCATGGTAAATCGTGTTCAGGCAGAATTGTCAATAAAGGAATGTCTCGAAATACTCGAAAGAAATGCATCTATTATATGAGAGGTTTGACGATGAGTTCAAATGACAAAATAAACTTGCCTATAGTAAGTGATAATGAAACAACAGACAAAGAGAGTACCTCGGTATTTAGTAATGACTCAATAGAAGATTGTATTCTGATAGAGAGAACCATCAGAGATGTTATTTATGAAGTGACCGGTAATGATAACATTGATGCAGATATGCTCTTAGTAGGGAAAGATATTAGTATCCATCCTGCGTTCTTTATATATATCTTTGATATACTGGAAAAAAAACTGAAACTACCAGTTTTTAGTATCTTTCGTGACTTCTCATATGAAGTTATGACTATTAGAAATCTTGTAACTGCATTTACGAAACTAGGATCTATTGTATACTAATTAGTATCTTGCTTAATGCCAGTTATGCAATAATCGTTGTAATCTAGTTAGGTATGACTATAGTATAGATGAAATTCACAAGTAAATAGTTTTTGTAGGAGGTCATATAGAAGTGAAAAAGCTTAACAAGAGTCTCGAGACATACATGAGAACGGTGGAAACAATGGAAGAAAGATGCCAATATTCATGTATATGTACGACAGCAATTTGTGGTACATATTACGAAATTATGGCATTCAAAGCTGTAGAGTTAAGAACAGAGATTGGACATACTCCAGGATATAACTAACTTATATTGTTATTTCAAAAATTGGTATTTAGTTACTCGCATAATGAGCAAAATCACACCTCTTTTTCTTCATACCTATCTGATTACATAACGATTTCCAAGGAAGAGTTAATAACTCTTCCTTGGAGTATCAATTTAGATGATTATGATAAAAGCATCGAAAGAAATAGATGCTAGTTATTTAGGAGTGTTGTTGCTATGAGGCAATCATATATACTATCAACGCTTGTTCGTTCTCCATTAAGAACGCTTCTTACATTCATCATACTTGCTGCTGTAACATTCGCGCTTTTCGCGCAGACAGTCCAACACACAATAATATCGCGAGAATTCACCAATGCCGCAAAGCAGTATGTCGGAGTAGGGACAGTGGAAGTAGAACGGTTGCGGAATACCGCATTCTTTGGGCTAGACAGCATCAACAGATCAAACAGAGCTACACTTTGGCCTCAGTATATATACGCGGACTCCCGCATGGCAGACCTCATACCTGAGGATGTTGAATGGTACAGGGACTACATGGGAATAAACAGAGTTGGCACACTTATTCCCAACGAGTTCCGCTACAAGCCACTCACTCAAGAGCAAGTCGCAGCAATCTCATTGCTCCCATACATATCATTTTCAGAAACACGATACATGACGGCAGGGGTATCAGACTCTTACTACCGTCTTGACGAGGATTACGAGTTCAATGATATCGTGATGGACGGTGATAACTACTACTACAACTACACTGCACGGGCGGTCATTGAAGCGACATTGAGCGAGATTAGGACTGACTACCGGCCATTCTATGTGGAGTCGTTCAACCACCTTTGGCTTGAGGATGCAAAGCTGCTAGCGGGGAACGTGCCTTGGATGGAGCCGCGGACACATAAAACAAAAGATGGAGACATGGTCGAATATGCCCATGAATCGCTCATTGTTTACGCACACGACAGGATTCCTATAGCGCCTATTGGAATAAGTGGCTATTCGAGGATAGCTTGGGTTGGAACTCCTGGCTACTGGTATAACACCTCCTACATCGAGGGGCTTGAACTAGGAAAGCGCTATGTATTCGTGCTACGGTTCGAGCCACTCCATACTTCGTTCATAGCGATTAGAGATTCGGATAATTACGAAATAAGCCACTGGTGGGAGCTCGTTCCAGCATATATGCTTGTCCAGCCGGGAATGATCCTGTACGACCACTTGACCGAGGAATGGTGTCCTGCAATATGGCCTCTCGATGAGGTCTCAGAAGGTTATCTTGAAAGGGAGGAGTATTCGCCGCTTCGAGAATTGATGGAGATTACGGAGACGGACATTAGGACACTTGATACCGTGTATGTGGAAGATATGCGTTCAATCATGCGGTTCGCGATGGGTGACATGGTAATTGCAGAGGGCCGCGCTCTTACCCGGGAGGACAGCGCAGAATACGCGGAAGTATGCGTTATCAGCATGGGATTCGCCACAGTGAATGGGTTAGCTGTTGGCGATATGATAAGACTGAAACTTGGCACTGAGCTTTTCGCACAGTTCAAGGGTCTCGGAGCAGTAGCAGCAGCGCGTGAGCGGTATTCGCCTGCGGAACAGAGTGTTGACTTGGAAATCGTGGGAATATACGCCGACACTGACTCATTAAGCAGGCAATCGACAAACCCACAGTGGTGCTACTCAGTAAGCACAGTGTTCGTACCCAATACGCTGATACCTGTTAGTGCGGATATGCTCAATTCGCACGAACCGACTCCATCGGAGTTCAGCTTCATGGTCGAGGATGCGTGGAGCATCCCGGATTTTCTTAGCGAGGCTTTACCGATAATAGAGTCCATGGGACTGAGCCTTGTATTTGAGGATGGAGGATGGTCCCAGATAGCAAACACCTTCCAAACTGCGGAGCAAGCAGCAATAATCAGAATAACGGTTGTAATAATAGCTACCGCCGTTGCGACATATTTCGCAATCTATTTATTCATCGCAAGAAAAAGAAAAGACTATGCCACCATGCGCGCGCTTGGCGTTCCTCGGAATTCTGCAGCAACATCGCTACTGTTCCCGCTCATGACGATAGCCGGTGTAGCTGCGTTAGTGGGCGGCACAGCGGGATGGGCTTATGTTAATGGGACTGTATCTCGTAATAACACACTTTCAGAGCTGGAGGGACACATGGTGAGCTTGTCAATACCAACCCCCGTTTCGCTAGTGTGCATATCGGGTATTATTATACTTACTTTCCTTATAGCTTTATGCATGCTGCATAATATCGGAAACCATCCTCCGCTCGAACTGCTCCGTGAGGCAAAGAACTCTCGGAGGCAAACGAGCAAATGATTATCAGATATCAATGTCAGAAACATATGATATTCTTTAGTATCAGGTATGTGCTTAAGCATACTCGCCGTACGGAGCTAAAATCGATTATTTCTGTTGTGTTGGCGATGATTCTGCTATGCACTATATGTCAATTATCTATAATGCAGACAACATATATACTGCTTTATGAGAACACTGTGGTCACAGCTAAAATCCAAGGTGGATTAAGGCTTAACTCAGTGCCGGAAATACTAGAAGCCGGTTATTTCGAGGACCCCTATTATGAAGTTAATATTGCCGCTGACATAAACAATATAGCGACTACTCTCGCAATTACGAACAACATATCGCGGTATCTGGGCATGGATATTGAATTAGTATATTCGGATGGATATAATGCGTCAGTATTCGGTAATTTCAGCAATGTCATTATTGTTGTTGAGGACATGATGGACGAGTATGGGTTGGTACTTGGTGATACCATTAGACTTAGTCCGGTAGGAAGCCTAACAGCCATTAGTTCAGCTGCAATTAATAATTATAAGATTAAGCATCCCCTTGATATTAAAACTGACGAGGAGATTTTAAGTATACTATCTGATGTTATCATGGATGAACTTGATTCGCTCTCAGAGGAGTTCATTATTGCAGGGTACATTGCATTGCAGGATAGTATAACGAACGTTGCTGCATTTCTTCCCGGGGATCGGATGCTATATAAAGTGGCCGGAGGTACCATAAAGCTTGATGTCAGCGAGTTTGTCTTGGCTGATAACTATCAAAATGACGAAGCGCGAAGCTATGGTATTAGAGCAGTTCGCTTATGGGCAGTTGGCGGAGATTTTTATATGGATACAAGTAAACTCGAAAGCCTAGAGAAAACACTATGGTTACTTAAAGATGCTTATTTAGTCGCTATTTTTGCAGCAATAATAATATGTGTTTTTCTATGCTGCCTTGTTGTTATTCAATCTTCCAAAGAAGCATCGATTATGCGTAGTCTTGGTACTACAAGGAAAATAGTCTGTTCGCTGCTCTTATTAGAGCAAGTGTTCTTAAACCTCGTAGGGTTAATATTTGGAGCTTTGGTGTTTCTACTCATTAGTAATAAAGAGGTTCTACGTATAGAGAAACAGATATATTCCTATGCTTTGATTCATATAGGTGCGATTATGGTTTCTTCGATAATCTGTTCCATGCTAGTCACAAACAAGTCTCCTCTCAAATTTCTACAGGTAAAGGAATGATGAAAGCGATTCTTGTAAACAACAAGTAGTAAATCACTATCAATGTTATCCTGTTATCTTAGCTTTAGCTAAGAATCTTACTGTACAAAAATGCATCATAGTAAGATTCTTCGGTCGTATGCTCCCTCAGAATGACAATTCGGGCGGTCTTCCGTGACTTGTAATGAGTTGTTTATTTGAAGAAAGCCGACATTGTCGCGATACTGGTACACTGGCTATACAGCGATGGTCAGGATGTGGAAAAGTTTGATGCGGCCCTTAGCACAGATGGATCCTTGTGACCATTTGCTGATTACACCAAATCCGCTAACCACCATAAGTGAGTAAGGAAAAATCAACTGTGAATACTAAAACTTGAACAGATCTGGAATTTTTGTTGAGAAATGAATTGCAGACATTAAACAAATATGTGGAAATGTTTAACGAGATGACAACAGCCGAAAAAGAGGAACTCCGTGAATGGATAGCTAATGGAAGAAGCGTTAATTGTAACGAGAACTATCTCTATGATGAAAACGGCTATCTGCTGGATTTCATTGAGGCTCACCAGATGGCAGAGGACATGGTTGCTAATCCGAACGAACACCGTTGAGTGTGGCAATTATGCTATCGTTCTTTCAGTAAGCAGTGTTACAAAGTCTAAAATAACATCCGCGTCCCCCAATGAGAGGGCGGACGATTTTCGGGCCTTTCGCGAGGGTATGTCGAGCAGGGCATAGAAGTGCTAATGGATACAAGCAAGTTGGAGGGGATCAGGAACTCGCGGAGGCTCTTGGAGATACTCTATCCGATGGCCGTTATAGACGCGCTGCTAATATGAAGGTTCTTATGCTGCCTCGCGATTTTGCAGTCGTCTAAAGAGGCCGCCATAATGAAGGTTCTTGGTACTACGAAGGCACTCACACGGGCGATGCTAGCTGTGGAGCAATCCATATTATGCGCAGCAGGGTTGTTTTTGAGCATTAGTGCCTTGCTTGCCACGAGGAAGCTGGTCTTTGAATCGCTGCTCGGGCAGCCGCTGCTGTTCGCTGCGTATTATTTCTCTATGATATTAGTCTGCGGTATCATCTGCTTCGCCTTGGCGACGCATAAACCACCGCTTGAGCTGTTGCAGGTGAGGGAGTAAGGTTTCTCATGCAACATTGATTCGGACTATATTTGCACCTATGTGCTTTGAGTATGTTCGTATCAGTATATAGCTGACTATACTAACAAGGAGTGACGCGATGACTTTCAAGGAAGCATTGAAACTATTGAAACCATACCGCAAGCGCATGACTCTGATCATGTCGCTTGCTTTGCTCATATCGGGTATATCAGCAGTGACGCCGTTCCTGAACAGGCGCATGATCGATTATGGGCTGCTCCAGGGCGACGTGCCGACGATAACACGGATGGCGGCGCTCATAGCCGCGCTGCTGATAGCAGGGCAGATAATTGAGTACCTTCAAAAAAAGCAGGAGATAGCGATATCGAACGACCTTGGCAAGAGGCTGAAAACGGAGGCGTTCGAGCATGGGCTGAAGCTCAAGGCCTCCCACTTCAAGGAGCACGGTTTCTACAAGACGGTCAGCGACGCGCTCTATGACATATCAAACATAATGATGATCGCAAACAGCAGCTTCCTTCTCATACTCGTCGTGATATGCAGGTGCGCGGGAGCCCTCGTGGGGCTGCTGATCCTCGACTGGCGGCTCTCGCTTTTCGTCCTCGCGATGCTCCCCGTCAAGATCGTGATTAACACTGCGATTCGTAAACATGCGGAGCGGCAGGGCGAGGCGCTGAT
>Ga0099364_10005061_pt1 | contig 19714 bp, 16 predicted proteins | sample TergutTh196P3_FD_73070 | JGI IMG/M metagenome (GOLD analysis project Ga0099364, IMG submission 73070) | Microcerotermes parvus P3 segment gut microbial communities from Pointe-Noire, Republic of the Congo - Th196 P3 | ecosystem: Host-associated > Arthropoda: Insects > Digestive system > Gut ... | reverse complement strand
AAACCTTCAAAGCCTCGTCATTGCGGCCTCCGAGCCGCAATCCCCTCGAAATCCGCGGGGGATTGCGGGTCAAGCCCGCAATGACGGGAGGGGGTTCTGTGAAGTAGTTACTCAAAGTCATTGTATCTCCGGCTTTTTTTCCCGAAAAGCTGCCTTGAGAAGAATTGGAGTTATTAGTGTTGTGATGATAACAACAATTACCACACTAGAGAAATAACCCACATCCATCAGTCCCGCAGCAACACCCTTGGTGGCGACGATTATCGCAACTTCTCCCCTTGAAATCATACCTGTCCCGATTTGAATGCTTTCCCTGTTGGAAAAGCCGCATATAAGAGCGCCCAGCCCGCAGCCGGCCAATTTTGTGATCATGGCTACAGCAAGAAGCAGGACGGCAAACAAAATACTTTCCCTTCCCAAGCCGTCAAATGAAGTCATAAGCCCGACGCTAATGAAAAAGATTGGCGAAAAAAACATGTATGACAAAACGGTATTCTTTTCTTCGATGTATTTTTCCGCACTGCTGTTGCATAGAACCAACCCGGCAAAATATGCCCCGGTTATGTCCGCAACGCCGAACTGCTCAGCAGCATAGGCGAGTAAAAAGCAAAATGCCAGGCCAAAAATAGAAAGCCTTCTTTTTCGCCCGAGCTTTACGCTAAGAAACTCAAACAGCTTATACACGACAAAACCGCAGACCACGGCAAAAATGAAAAACCCGCATATTTTTAAAAACGTGAAACCCAGTGCTGACGCCTGAATATCGTTGTCACCCACGCTAATGATCAGCGACAGAATGACTATGCCAAGGATATCATCTATCACTGCCGCGCCTAATATTGATGTACCCGCCTTTGATTTTAGCTTACCCATTTCCTGAAGCGTTTCAACAGTGATGCTCACAGAAGTCGCAGTGAGTACAACCCCAATAAACATGCATTTCATAATATCCAGTCCAAATAACCAGGCCAAAAGATATCCGCCGCCAAGCGGCACTATGACGCCAATGACCGCAATCACCATTGATGATTTCAATGAACTGCGAAGCTGCTTGAAATCCGTTTCCAGTCCCGCAGTGAACATAAGCAGGATAACTCCTACTTCCGCGAGAGCGCTGAGTACTTCATTTGGCAAAATGATTTTTAGTACTGCCGGCCCTAACAATATTCCGGCAAAAAGCGCCCCGACCACTTGGGGGAGATGAATTCTTCGCGAGAGCAAGCCCAGGGCTTTTGTGACGAGAAGTATCAACGCCAGATCAAATAAAAAACTTGTGTCCAAGACTTATCACCTTTTTCCCGAGCGAATAAACCGCCTCAGCGCCAAAATAATCAGCGAGACAGCCATACCAAGAGCAGCCCATGCCAGATCTCCCTGAAGCAAGAATGCTATGAGCAGCAGCACAATAATGGGCATCATGAACTGAGCAGTCGTAATTAACGCAGTTTTTCTATTAAGCACGCCGCTCGTGACGGCGCCATATTTTGAGAGGAGCCTGTATTGGACGGCGCCGGTTATCGCACCAAGAATGAATCCAAGTAAAGAACTCCGCGTCCCTTCTTCCTCCGCTATAGGTTCGTCCATGAGAAAGGGGATTTCCAGCCTTACTCCGTCGGCAGTATACTCCTCATATTGCCTAAGGCCAAAGAACAGCAAAATAAACAGGATGATTGCCGCAAAAAAGACGGATATGATCGTCCTGACGATTATCCTGAGTATACGCCGGTTATTATAGGTTTTTGGTACATACCTTCCCATAGTACCACATTATCCTCTCCGGGCGTCAAGTGCGTTGAGCATATCTACGCGGCGGCTGTGTCTGCCGCCTTCCTCAAAACCTGTGCTTAGAAATGCCTCGATGACTCTCAGTGCAAGCCCCGTGCCAATAACGCGCGCGCCGATAGTGAGTACGTTTGCATTGTTGTGGTGGCGTGACATTTCCGCTGTAAAACAGTCGGAGCAAAGGGCGGCACGGATGCCGGGGATCTTATTGGCAGCGATAGACATACCGACCCCCGTGCCGCAAATGAGTATGCCCAAATCGCACTTCCCCTCCGCAATTGCGGCTGCCGCGCGAGCCGCTATTTCGGGATAGTCGCAGCTTTCTTCAGAAAGCGTCCCGAAATCTTGGTATTCTAGACCGCCGGCGCTCAAGTATGCCTTGACCACCCGCATAAGCTCAAATCCGCCATGATCACAAGCCAGCGCAATAATTTCTACCACCCGCCCCTTATTATTCGTAATCCATTATTAGTCATATATTGTAAAGCTGTCAAAACGGCCAGGCTTGCGGTATCCATCTGAGCAAATGCCTGAAATACCAATGAGGTGCGCTCATACCTGACAGCGCGGGGTAAAACATGAAAAACAGTGCGCCGGCAGCCGCCGTATAGCCATATACAGCCTGTTTGTACCGTCCTTGGCAGCGTTCGACTATAGCGTCAAATACATGTGCCAAAGCAAGAACCAAAAACAGCGTACTCGGGAAATAGTGGTATATAAACACTACCCGCGTAACCACAACCCAAGGCAGAAGTTGCGACAGGTACCCGATAACAATAAACAGCGCTCTTTCATCACGGTATTTCACCGCGCGGATCGCCATCGCGATCATCGCGATGAATCCGCCCCACCATACAACGGGATTTCCAAAGGCGCCGAAAGAAGACCGCACGCCGCCGGCAAACGAGTTGTAATACAGAATTGGCCTGGCATTGAGAATCCATTGCCACCACCGCGATGAATAAACATGCTCCGCCTCCAGCCCGCTGTGATAATTAAACATAAGCACCTGATTATTCCAAATGATTCGATAGAACTCACCGTTCCATAGCATACCGTCGCGGATTGTCAAGCCCCGGGCAAGTCCGACAGGTATATAGCTCATGCAGTATATAATAGCCGGAATAACTACAAAAAACAGTACCGACCATAGCAGGGTCCTTTTTAAATATCCGCTAAAGTCGGGCAGATCCTCTTCCTTGTAGTAATTACCAAGCATGACAAGGCGAATGACATAAATCGCCGCAAGCCCTACGGCTGCGTACGGAACTATCCACTTTGACGCGCAACCAAGGCCAAATGAAATCCCGGCCAGAGCCAAAGGTGCGAGGCTCTCCTTCAGCGGCGCCTCCGCGTCTGTTGTTATGTAGCGGTAAATGAAGAAATATGACAGAAGGATAAAGAATACCCCATAAGTGTCTATCGTGGCGATGCGCGTCTGGACGAAACGCATGAAGTCAAAGCCAAGCAGCATCGTTCCGCAGACGGCGACAAACGTTTTGCCAAACATATTCTTTATGAGTATATACAACACAGCCAGCATAATGACGCCAAAAACCGCCCCAATAAAACGCCAGCCGAAAGGCGTCATTCCAAATATGCTGATAGAAGCTGAGATTATGCTTTTACCCAGCGGCGGGTGGGTTGTCTCGTAGGGATTTATTCTCCTAATATGCTCAAGCGCCGTCCTGCCGTGATAGATTTCGTCGAAGTACATGCTGTTGAGATATGTCGGAGCCTCGGGTACAAGATTCTGCTCGTCAAAAAGCTCCGGCGCGCCCGGGCTTGTTATGCGCGAGCGGTGGACAAGGACTCCGTTTGAGTCGAACAGCGCCATCTCACCCAACTCAATCGGCGACCGCGAGGCCGTAACACGGATATATCTGATCGGCGGGTTGTCGGCGGATAGCTCCGCATGCAGCCACTTGAACAGTTGCGAGTGCGCCTGATTCATGGCGGGCGAAGGGCTTTCTTCCGTGTCCCGGTTCCCTTGCCTTCCCTGCTCCAGCCAGCTTTCGCCATCAGCAGAGAATTCAAGCGTGTAGTGGCCTGTCCACAATCCTGTATAGTACATTAGGGAGTTGATTGTTTCATGATCGTCAAGTTCGATCGTTATTTGACTGCGCTCTTGCGTAAACTGAAAAAAACTTTGCGGGGCGTATGTGTCCCCCAGTTGATAAAGAGCAAGGAAGGCAAATAACGCTATTATTACGGTGAGGGGCGCCGCGTCCTTTTTCTCCATTGCATAACGGGAAGACAAAAAAGTAAACTGCGGTTTTTGAATGTTTCTGTCTATCCATTCCATAGTCCCCGGAAGCGGCAGCGATATTTTCCTATAGTACATGAAAAACAATACAATACAAACCACGGTGATAATGGGAAATATCACCACAGGGCCAATATCTATGCTGTTTCTTGCCGTTTGAGGAAATGACAAGCGCGACCACCCCCTACTTGCCGCTTAATAATACCAGTTTTGATAAAAAAAGTCCATAGCTTTATTCAATATCTTGACAAGTCGGCTGTAATTGTATATATATAGTGCTTGCACCTGTACTAATGAATTGAAAAGAGGTACCCGATATGGCAAAGGAAAAGAATGTTGAGCAAATCACAGACATGGACGTCGATTTTTCCCAATGGTTTACCGACGTCGTAATACGAGCGGAGCTGATAGGCTATTCCGGAGTAAAGGGCTTCTTTATCCTGCGGCCGTATGGGTACGCGATATGGGAGAATATTCAGGGTGAGCTCGACAGGAGGTTTAAGGAATGCGGACATGAAAACGTATCCATGCCGCTGCTTATTCCGGAGAGTCTGCTTCAAAAAGAGAAAGACCATGTAGACGGTTTTGCGCCGGAATGTGCCTGGGTCACATTTGGAGGTTCCGAGGAATTGGATGAGAGGCTTTGCATCCGTCCGACCTCCGAAGTGCTTTTCTGTGATCATTGGGCACAGACTGTCCGCTCATGGCGCGACCTGCCAAAGCTTTATAACCAGTGGTGCAGCGTGCTGCGCTGGGAAAAGACGACGCGGCCGTTTCTGCGGCACCGTGAGTTTTTGTGGCAGGAGGGCCATACGCTTCATGCTACGGCCAATGAGGCTATTGAGGAAACAGAACGTATGCTGAACATCTACGCAGACGTTTACGAAAACGTACTTGCAATGCCGTGCCTGAGGGGTGTTAAAACGGATAAGGAGAAATTTGCGGGCGCTGAGCGTACATATGCCGTCGAATGCATGATGCACGACAAAAAGGCTCTTCAAGCCGGCACAAGCCATTATTTTGGCGACGGATTTGCCCGCGCGTTCGATATCACATTTACAGATAAAAACAATACATTGCAATATCCGTTCCAGACCTCATGGGGATTTACAACCCGGTCGATCGGCGGAATAATAATGACCCACGGCGATAATAACGGGTTAGTTCTGCCCCCGCGCGTCGCACCGACGCAGGTTGTCGTAATACCCATTGCCATGCACAAACCGGGCGTACTTGAAAAAGCCGCGGAATTGGTAACAAGACTGAAAAACGCGGGTGTGCGCGTAAAATGCGACGAATCCGACCAGACTCCCGGCTGGAAATTCGCCGAGCACGAAATGAAAGGCGTGCCGCTGAGAATTGAGATAGGCCCAAAGGATATCGAAAACGACCAATGCGTCGCCGCAAGGCGTGACGCCGGCGAGAAAAATTTCATACCCCTCGCACAGCTTGAGACGCGGGTTCAGGAGCTTCTGGAAGACATTCAAACCAACCTTTACAGCCGGGCAAAAGAAAACCTTACCTGCAACACCCGAAATGCGGCGACATTAGGCGAAGTGAAGGCCATCCTAAGCGAGCATGGCGGATTTGTCAAAACAATGTGGTGCGGCAGCCCCGACTGCGAACTAAAAATGAAAGAGGAAGCAGACGTAACCTCTCGATGTATCCCGTTTGAGCAGGAACGCATAGGCGACGTCTGCCCCGTCTGCGGCGCGGCCGGCGACAAAATGGTCGTGTGGGGAGTGGCTTATTGACTTAGTGGCTTACACTACACAATAGTTAGCTCGCTGATCAGCTGCGAGAATTCGGCGGGGTCGTCCAGTGGGACTCCGGCAGTCAGCAGGGCTTGGCCATACAGGAGCTTTGCGTATTTGGCGGCTTTGTCTTTGTCATTATCAAAGGCGCTTTTAAGCGCGGAAAACGATGCATGCCCGGCGTTGAGCTCCAAGACGCGCTGTGCGCGCATATCTCCCATCATACCGTCATGCCGCCCTTGCATTGATTTGAAATATCGTTCCATCTCAAGGCTTATTTCACCCTCTGCGGCAAGGCAGACAGGGTGACTCTTCAGCTTGCTTGACAGCCTCACGGCCGAGACCTTCCCGTCAAGAGACTCTTTGACAAACTCCAAAATATCTTTATTCTCCGTTTCCTGACGCTCCGCCTCTTTCTTTTCCTCCTCGCTGTCAAGCTCCAGATCTCCGTCGTTTACTGATCGGAACTCCTTTTCTTCAAACTTCATAAGTGTGCGGACAACGAACTCGTCAATCTCATCGGTGAGGTATATGATCTCATATCCCTTTTCGCGAATCTGCTCCGCCTGAGGCAGTTTGTCGAGCAGCGATACGCTTTCACCGGCGGCGTAGTATATAAACTTTTGTTCCTCCGGTATATTCTTGACATACTCCGCGAGGGGGATCAACTTCTCAGCTTTCGATGAATAAAACAGTATCAGATCAGACAGCAGATCCTTATTCATGCCGAATCCGTTGACAATGCCATACTTAAGCTGAATGCCAAAGTTTTTATAAAAGCCCTCGTATTTCTCAGCATCGCTTTCCAACAGCTTCTTCAACTCCGCTTTGACCTTTTTTTCGATGTTGTTCGCAATAATTTTTAGCTGGCGGTCATGTTGCAGCATCTCGCGGGAAATGTTCAAAGAAAGATCCTGAGAATCAACGACGCCGCGCACAAAGCGGAAATGCTCCGGCAGCAGGTCGCTGCAATGCTCCATTATCATGATACCCGATGAATATAGCTGAAGGCCGGCCTTAAACTCGCGCGTGAAATAATCATACGGCGCGACAGAGGGGATAAACAGCATCGCCCTAAAGCTGACCGTCCCCTCAGCGGAAATACGGACTATTGCCGATGGATCCGCCTGGTCGTAAAACTTATCCTTATAGAATTCGGCGCAGTCCTCGTCTGAGGCGTCGCTCTTCGAGCGCTGCCAAATCGGGATGCGGCTGTTGATAATCTCGGCCTCGGTATAATCCTCCCAGGTCTTTTTCTTTTTGCCGTCTGAGTCAACCTCGTCGGTTTCGACCTGACGGCTTTTAGTAACGTCCATGATTATTGGCCAGCGGACGTAATCAGAGTATTTCTTGATCAAATTGTGGAGAGTGTATTCCTGCAAATACTCTCCGTATTTTTCGTCTTCGGTATCGGGCTTTAGCTCAATCATTATGTCCGTGCCGGGCATTTCTTTTTCACATGGGGCTATAGTATAGCCGTCCGAACCCTCAGATACCCACTTGCTCGCGTTTTCCTGCCCGTATGCCCGTGAAATAACGGTCACTCGCGACGCTACCATAAACGCCGAATAAAAGCCTACTCCGAACTGCCCGATAATATCAAGATCCTCCGTGTCATTGTCCATTTCATTCTTAAACTGCAGAGAGCCGCTCCGCGCAATAACGCCGAGATTTGATTCCAGCTCATCAGACGTCATCCCGACGCCGTTATCGCTTATTGTCAGCACATTGTTTTCCTTGTCAGCCTTGACAGTGATTTTGAAGTCGTCGCGCGTAAGCCCGACTTTTTCATCGGTAAGGGAGATGTAACAAAGTTTGTCGATAGCGTCCGAAGCGTTCGATATTAGCTCGCGTAAAAAAATCTCCTTATGAGTGTAGATAGAGTTGACCATCAGGTCAAGCAGCCGTTTCGACTCCGATTTGAACTGTTTTTTTGCCATTGCCTGAGAAAACCTCCTTAAATAATTATTTCAATATTTGTACTCGCAATCGCAAGGATGATGGCAGGACCCACTATGCTCTCATCTGTTTCCTTCTTGCGAGGTTTATGGGACCTTCGCTCATGTCGCCGACACGGTTTAGAGCTTTTGCCAAACCGTTTGCTACGCAGAGATCCGCGTCGTCGGCGGTGTGGGTGCTGATGCTTGTCCTGTTCGCAATCAGTCTGTCAAATCCCCAGAGCAGGCTGTTTCCGCCTGTCAGTATTATACCGTTTTGAGAAATATCGGCCACAAGCTCCGGCGGTGTGCTTTCCAGGACTTTGTGCGTAGCCTCGACGATGCGCTCCGTCACTTCCTCGAACGCCTCGAGAGTGTCTGTCGAAGTGACGGGAACCACACGCGGCAGACCGGTCAAAAGGCAGCGCCCCTTGACCTCGACTGCGACTGTTTCCGGGCGCGGGAACACACAGCCGATACTTTTTTTCAGTTCCTCGGCAGTAGGCTCGCCTATAAGAACGTTATGCTTGCGCCTGATAAATTTAATCAGAGCATCGTCAAATGCTTCACCTGCGGATTTCAGGGATATTGACTCGACGATGCCTGATAATGACAGCACAGCTACATCTGTGGTGCCTCCGCCTATATCCACTACCATATGCCCGTCCGGCTTCGTAATATCCAGCCCCGCCCCAATTGCCGCTGCGAGCGGAGCTTCCATAAGATACACTTTGCGCGCGCCGGCGGCGACTCCCGCATCAATGACCGCGCGTTCTTCAACTTCGGTTATTCCTGATGAGACCGAGATAATTATCCTGGGTTTAAGCAGGGAAAACGAAAGCGCCTTTCGGACAAGCTCCTTGAGCATACGTTCTGTCATGTCATAGTCAGATATCGCGCCGTCCCGCATTGGGCGGATCGCCACAATGTTTCCCGGAGTCCTGCCCAGCATTCGCTGCGCAGCCATTCCGACGTTTAGCATCCGTCCGGTGTTCTTATCCATTGCAACGACAGCAGGCTCACGCAAAATAACGCCCTTTCCCCTGGCGGACATGAGGACGGACGTTGTCCCCAGATCAACTCCAATATCCCTTCCAAATACCATTTTTCTTCATTCTCCACGCGCCAGCGCGGCGCACACGACACTTTTAGCGCCTGCTGACAGTAGTACCCCCGCGCATTCGGAGAGTGTCGCGCCTGTTGTTACAATATCATCGATAAGCAGTACGCATTTTCCCTTTATCAGTTCAGGATCCGCCGCCTCAAAAGCGCCGCTGATATTCTCAAGCCGCTCAGCTTTTCCCGGCAACTTCGATTGCGCCTTAACCTCCAGCGTTTTTTTCAGCGTTTCCGCAGCGACGTCATTCAGCTCAAGCGCCGTCGCCAGAGCGAGAAGCATAGCCTGATCATATCCCCTGGAACGCTTGCGCTTGCTGCTAAGCGGAACCCATGAAATAACGTCGTATTTTTCATGCATGTGCTCGCTTATGCACTGCGCTAGTATACTGCCGTAAGTGTCGGCATATGCCGTTGCTCCCTGGAACTTGAAACGGAGCAAAGATTTCCTCACCACTCCGCTGTAGTACAGCGGCGAGACGCAAACAGCATATGAATCGCCCTCTTGCCTGCCGCCGCCGGCTGTGTACGGCAATGTATCAGTGCATTTGGCGCACAGCGCATTTTCGCCGTCAAGCACCTTGCCGCAGAATACACATTTTGGCGGAAACAGCAAATCCAGAACTGAAGAAAAGAAACCCATATCGCTCCTCCTGTCGGCATCAGGGCAACCGCTTACGAAAAGCGATTGCCGGTTATGAGCGTTGAATTAGGAGTTAGCAAGGCGCGCGCGCAGACCGCTGTAGCGTTTTTGCCGCCTGTCGTTGCTTACCATTTTTTCCATTACATCCGGGCTTCCGACTATGATGAGCAGCTTTTTTGCGCGTGTCATCGCGGTGTAAAGTATGCCGCGCGTCAGTAGTTGCGGAACACTTCCCGCCATCGCGAGAATCACCGCATGGTACTCGCTGCCCTGGGATTTGTGTACTGTCATAGCATAGGCAGGCTCCAGTTCCGGGAGCTGCTCGAATAGATATGTTACAAGCTTGTCTTCAAAATCGACCGTGACCGTTTCTTTCTCAAAATCGACGCCTGTAATTTGCCCAACATCCCCGTTATACACTCCTGATCCGTCTGCGAACCCGTCGGGACTCTTCCATATTATATCATAATTATTTCTGATTTGCATTACTTTATCGCCGGTTCTGAATATAAATCCTCCTGATTGCTTCTCCTTTTTCAGCATGTGCCGCGGATTGACCGCCTCCCGCAGCCGCTCGTTGAGCAGCACCGTTCCGGCTTCGCGTTTGCGTGTAGGTGACAATACCTGTATCTGCGACGGATCGACGCCCATATTTTTCGGAAGGCGGTCGCTGAAAAGCTCCGTCACTGTTTCGGCAAGCTGCTCCTCGGTCTGTCTGCGCATAAAAAACAGATCCGGGTATTTCTTTGCCAAATCAGGCATGATTCCCTTATTGACGTTATGCGCGCATTGCACAATACCGCTGTCCTCAGCCTGCCTGAATATTTCTGACAGCGCTGCAATCGGCACAGCGCCGCTCCTGATAACGTCCGCAAAAACGCTGCCGGGGCCTACCGGCGGCAGTTGATCCGCGTCGCCGACCATCACAAGCCGGCATCCTCGCTTCATAGCGGCCAGTAGCGAGCGCATCAGCAAAACATCGACCATTGAAGACTCGTCCACGATGACAGCGTCGGCTTTGAGCGGGTTTTGTTCATCGTGGTCAAAGGCAAGCCTGCCATCATCGCCCGGTCCGGCTCCCAGCATACGATGTATCGTCGCCGCCCCTCTGCGGCATGTCTCTGAAAGGCGCTTCGCGGCCCTGCCGGTCGGAGCGCAGAGCGCAGTCTTAAGACCCAGTGCGTCAAACAGCATGAGGATGCCCCGCACAGTCGTTGTTTTCCCCGTGCCCGGTCCGCCTGTCAGGACAATGAAGCCGTTTCCGGCAGCCATTTCCAGCGTACTGCGCTGCATGTCCGCGTATGTTATCCCCTGCTCATGTTCAATTCCGTCGATTATGCCGCGTAAATCTTCAGGGTAATCCAGCGGCCGCGCCATATCCGATATTCGGCCGGCTGTGTAATGTTCCGCCTCATGCATATGGCGGAGGTAACAGCCCATTTCGCCGGCAATCGATTCAATAACGACGTCGCCGCATTCGCAAAGGGCCTCCAGCGCCTCGTCGATAGCTTCGTGTCCCGCTCCGATTAGCTGGTCGGTCGCGGCTGTCAGCTTCGCTTTTGGGATGAATACATGCCCGTTATTAAGATTATGAGTAAGCCCGAACACGATTGCCGCAGTCACCCTCTCCGGGCTGTCGCTCTCGAAACCCATATCCATAGCTATGGAGTCCGCCTCGGAAAAGTCTGCCCCGTAGCTCTCCGCAGTAATAATATACGGGTTTTCACGCAGAGCGTCAAGGGCTTCATCCCCGTAATCTTTGTAAACACGCGTTGCAACGACAGGCTTTATTCCATACCTTGTTAAAAAGTCAATCAGACGCCGCAGACCGGCCTGAAGGCGGAATCCTTCGCCGATCATTCTGGCGCTTTTAAGGGAAATTCCCGAAATAGCGGCCAGCTTTTCCGGTTCGTTTTCTATTACATGGAGCGCGCTGCCGCCGAATTTATCGACTATATCCCGAGCCTTTGCCGGCCCGATGTTTTTTATCGCGCCGGAGGCGAGGTAGCGGTATATCTCATCGCAGCCGCCCGGAGGCTTGACTTCAAAGGATTCCGCCTTAAACTGTTCGCCATATTGCGGGTGTGTTACCCAGGAGCCGGCTAGTGCCAAACGCTCGCCGGCGGTTACGCCCGGAAGATGCCCGGCTGCGGTAACAAGGCCGTCTTCCGTTTCCAAACGCAGTATGGCGTACCCATTTTCCGGGTTTGAAAAAACAAGGGCGGCCACTATGCCTTCTATCGCGTTTTCGTCCATAAGCGTCCTCCAAGGCAATTATTTGGTCTGTACAGGCTGTAAATAAACAGTCAGGGCTCGCGGCATCAGCCTCCATGTATTTATTTTAAACAGGCTACCAGAGTCTGCGCGGCAAGCCCGGTTATCGCACCTGTTACGACGCCCGCTATGATGAGAACCGGCAGATATGCGGCTATTGCGGCGGTTTCGGTAATGACCATCGCCGCGCCGATTTGGCCGATATTGTGAAATACCGCGCCGACAGCGCCGCAGGCCCATACTTGCCTGTCTGTCACAAGCTTGCGCATTACCGCCTGCGCCGCAAAGGCCAGGACACCGCCGGCAATGCTGTATATGAACGCCAATACTCTGCCGGTGAAAACGGCGCCTAAAATTATGCGGCATACCAGTATCATAAATACCTCGGCAGTTGTTAAGACAGGGAGACGTTTTTCTTGTACTTCGCGCGAAACACAAGAGAACCGTCCCCCTGTGTTTCTGCCTCTGCTGCTACTGCTGCCGTAAAAAAGGGCAAAGAGCGTCACTGTGTTGGCAAGCCCCAGCTTTACTCCCGGCGCCGGGATGGGCAGTGGAATTTGAGCCTCAATAATGAACACAATAAGCGCCACAGCCGTCAGCACAGCCATTATCGTTAGTTTTCTTATCGAAATTCTCATTTCTTAAGCACCCGTTACCGCATCTAAATCCGGCTCATTGGCGCCTTCGAATCTGATTACCAGCCTGTGCGGCAAACACACTATGGGTATCGCGCCTCCGCCTATCCATCCTTGCCGTATGCATAGCCCGTCCGGACAGTTCGACTCCGAAACCCGGACGCGCCCGCGCTCCGCCTCAATGACATTAACTCCGGCGCCGTTTTCTACTGTAAATGTATATGATCCCTGTAAAAGGGATATATCCAGGCTTTCAACTAAAACCCCATTGTGAAAAACAAGCGCCTTATCCGCAGGAACCTGCCTCCCCAGCAAAAAAGCAGCAATAGCGGATACTATCAATACCCCGCCAAGCACAGCAACCCAGAACTTATTTGATTTCATCGCATAATCAACTCTCCACCCTCTCCTCTCCGGCACTAAGCGCCCGCGCAAGAAACTGCCCTGTATAGCTCCGCTCGCAAAGGGCCGCCTGTTCCGGAGTTCCTTCAAATAATATCTCACCGCCGTTATCGCCGCCTTCGGGACCAAGGTCAATTATGTGGTCGGCAGTTTTTATAACATCGAGGTTATGTTCAATCACTACAACGGTGTTCCCAGCGTCGGAGAGCCGGTTAAGCACGTCGATGAGCCTGTGTACGTCCGCTGTGTGCAGTCCGGTAGTTGGCTCGTCGAGTACATAAAATGTGCTGCCGGTCGAACGTTTTGCCAGCTCTGTCGAGAGCTTTACACGCTGCGCTTCGCCGCCGGACAGCGTTGTGGACGGCTGCCCGAGCTTTATGTAGCCAAGCCCGACGTCTGCGAGGGTGATAAGCTTCTGCCTGATTTTCGGCAGGTTTTCAAAAAAATCCAGAGCCTCAGCGACCGTCATATCGAGTACTTCACAGATGTTCTTTCCCTTATACCGCACTTCAAGGGTTTCACGGTTGTAGCGTTTGCCCTTGCAGACCTCGCACGGCACATAGATATCAGGCAAGAAATGCATTTCGATCTTCAAAAGCCCATCGCCGGAGCAAGATTCGCAGCGCCCGCCGCGCACGTTGAATGAGAACCGCCCCGGGCTGTAGCCGCGCGCCCGGGCGTCTTGGGTTTGGGCGAAAAGCGCCCTGATATCGCCAAAAACGCCTGTGTATGTCGCAGGATTTGAACGCGGGGTACGCCCAATCGGCGATTGGTCAATGTCTATGACCTTATCAAGAAACTCCATGCCCTCAAAAGAATCATGTTTGCCGGGGCGCGTTTTCGCGCCATTAAGCTCCGAGGCCAGTTTCTTGTAGACGACCTCGTTAATAAGCGACGACTTCCCGCTGCCGGAAACGCCCGTAACGCACGTCATAACGCCAAGGGGGATTGAGACGGTCAGATTCTTGAGATTATTCTCACAAGCCCCGCGGACAGTGAGCGCCTTGCCGCCGCATTGCCTGCGGGAGGTTGGGACGGGAATTCTCTTTTTCCCGCTGAGATACTGGCCGGTAAGCGAATCATTGCATGATGCTATCTCGCCGACCGGGCCGGCGCAGACTATCTCTCCGCCGTGGACGCCGGCGCCCGGGCCGACGTCCACAATATAGTCCGCAGCGCGCATCGTCTCCTCGTCATGCTCGACGACAAGCAGAGTGTTGCCGAGGTCGCGCAGCCGCCCCAGCATATTCAAAAGCTTTATATTATCGCGCTGATGCAAACCGATGGACGGTTCGTCCAGGATATAAAGCACGCCCATCAGCGATGAGCCTATCTGGGTAGCGAGCCTAATCCGCTGGCTCTCCCCGCCGGAAAGGCTGCCCGCCTTTCGGCTGAGTGTAAGGTACTCAAGCCCCACGCTCCGCAAAAACTCAAGCCTTTCCCGTATTTCCTTTAATATCCGGTTCGCGATCATTTCGTCTTTTTCAGACAGCTTCAGCGCGTCGATAAAGTTAATGGCGCGCAATATTGACATTTCAGTCAGCTCGGCGATATTGACGCCGCCCACGGTCACGGCCAGAACCTCTTTTTTCAGGCGGCGCCCGCCGCAGTCGGGGCAATGGTGCTCGGCCATGTAACCTTCAAGCTCCCACCGCATAGATAAACTCTGCGTCTCTTTATAGCGCCGCTCTATATTGTTGATAATGCCCTCGAAAGGCTGGTTCAGGACGCCCTTTCCCCGCAGTTGGTCGTAATGAAGCGTCAATTTTTCGCCGTTCGTGCCGTAGAGTATTACGTTAATAACAGCCTCCGGCAAGTCCTTGATCGGCGTTGTCAGCTTGAACTTATACTTTTTGGAAAGGGCGTCAAAATACATTTTTGATATCCCGTCGTTTTTGACGTTGCCCCAGCCGGAGGCGGTTATTCCCCCGTCGGCTATCGACAAGGAAGGGTTCTGGATGATCCGGGATGAATCGACGCGGAGCTGCGTTCCCAAGCCGGTACACGAAGGGCACGCGCCGTAAGGATTATTGAAGGAAAAAAGGCGCGGGGTCAGTTCCTCAATGGAAACACCGCAGTCCTCGCACGCGTAGTTTTGAGAGAATAGTAATTCCCGCTCCTGGCCCACTACGTCAACAATCAAAACCCCTCCCGACAGGGAAAGCGCCGTCTCGACGGAATCGGTAAGTCTGTGCGCGACGTCTTCTTTGATCACGAGGCGGTCAATTATTATCTCGATATTGTGTTTTTTGTTTTTATCAAGCTTTATCTCCTCAGTAAGGTCGTAGACGCTCCCATCGACGCGGACACGGACGTATCCGCTCTTTCGCGCGTCTTCAAAAACCTTCAGAAATTCGCCTTTACGTGACCGGATCACGGGGGCCATAATCTGTATCCTTGTAGCCTCCGGCAATGACAAAACGCTATCGACTATCTGATCGACGCTCTGCTGTTTGATTTCCTCTCCGCATTCGGGGCAGTGCGGAACGCCGACACGCGCCCACAAGAGGCGCAGATAATCGTATATTTCCGTCACCGTGCCTACCGTTGAGCGCGGGTTGCGGCTGGTTGTTTTCTGATCAATGGAAATCGCGGGTGACAGCCCTTCGATATAGTCCACATCCGGCTTTTCCATCTGGCCTAAAAACTGGCGCGCATAGGCGGACAGTGATTCAACATACCGCCGCTGGCCCTCCGCGTAAATCGTGTCGAAAGCGAGGGACGACTTGCCGCTGCCTGATATGCCCGTCAGAACGACAAGCCTGTCCCGGGGGATTTCCACGTCAATGTTTTTAAGGTTGTTTTCCCTTGCGCCTTTAATAAATATATTGCTCCGCATCTATGCTTCCGCTTTCTAAGGTATCAGCTCGCCGAAGGGGGCGGCGATGACTGTGGTTTCCGTTCTGAAATAATAGTCAAATATCATCCTCGCGACGTCCATGACGGCGGAGCCGGCAACTCCCCTCTCGACGACGATCGCTACCGCGATCTCCGGATTGTTTGCCGGCGCGTAACAGACGAAAACGCCATTGTTGACCAGAGTTCCTTCGATCTGAACGGTGCCGGTTTTTGCCGCGACCGGGATCGGATAGTTGTTGAATACCGGCGCGCCCGTGCCAAGGGCGCCCCGTCGCGTGACATCCCGCATTCCTTCCTGGATTATCTCCATGTATTCCCTCTCCGCAATAACATTCCGTATTTCCGGCACATGGGCAAAGGTAAGCTCCGTCATGTCCGCGTTTCTTATCCTGCGCAGGATCGACATTGAGTACAGGGTCCCGCCGTTGGCGAGTGTTGCGGCATAGTTTGCCAGTTGCAGCGGGGTGAACAGGCTCCACCCTTGGCCGAATGCGGTTGCAACAGTGTCTCCGCGCATCCAGTCGTCGTTAAGCAACTGCATTTTTACTTCCGGAATCGAAAGTAAACCGATGTTTTCCGGCATTTGAATGCCCGTACTGACGCCAAGGCCGAACTCCTGCGCCACCTCAGCGAGTGCGTACGCGCTCGGTACCCATCCGCCAAGGATATAGTCGGATGCCTGCATAAAGTAATAGTTGCATGACTGAGCTATCGCCTGAACGACGTCAAAATGCCCGTGCCTTGCCGGGTATACCCAGCAAGTTGGCCTATACCCTACGTTTTCATATTCTCTGTATACCCCAATACAATCAATTGTAGACCAACGGCTGACCGTACCGTGCCGCAATGCCGCCAAGGCGGTCACCATTTTAAAAGTCGAGCCGGGGCTGTACCTGCCCTGCATCGCGCGGTTCCACATTGGGCGCGTCGGGTCATTTTGCAGCATGTCAAAGTCAGAGGCCAGCGTCCGCGGGTCGTATGTCGGGTTTGAGGCGGCTGCCAGGACTTCGCCCGTCCATACATCGGTCACGACGACGGCGCCTCCCGTAATCATCAGCTCTTCATCGTCAAGCTCCAGATTGGCGGATTCGATATGTACGCGCAGAGCGTTTTCCACCGCCCCCTGCAGCCCTATGTCCATCGTAAGAAAAATATGGTTGCCCGGCTGCGGGGGCCTTGTCACATCAACGCCCACGACCGCGCCTGTTTCGTTTGTTTGAATAGTACGCAATCCGCTGACGCCGCGAAGCTCATTCTCGAAAGCCCGTTCAGCTCCCGTCTTTCCGACCTGTGCATCCAGCGGATACGGCGGGTCGGCTTGTGATAATGTCTCAAGATCTTCCGGAGACATGCGCCCGATATAGCCCAAAAGGTGCGCCGCAAAGCTCGTATAATATTCCCGTACCGTTCCACGTTCGACATGAAGGCCGATCAGCCCGCGCTCCTCTATCAGCGATACGAATTCAGTGCTTACGTCCGTAGCAAAAACATAAGGCGGCAGGTTCGTGATGATCGTGCGCATCTCAAGTTCAAACCGCACCCCGACGATCAGTCGCGCATCTGTGATGCCAATGGTGTAGTCAATACCGTAGCGTCCGCGCATCCACGCGAGAAGGTCGGATTCGGAGATATTGGCGTCGAGGCCATGCCTTTCAATATATCTGTCAAGCCATCTGCGCTGGTCTGCGGACATATCAGTAATGTATGTAAACGGCGCGCCCTGCGTGATTGGGAACGAATCATTATATTCTATGCCTTCCGCCGTCGCGGCATAAATCAGATCCAGCACCAGCTCATTCCTGTCCCAGACAGGGAGGGTGCGCAGCGACGCCAGGCTGAGCAAAATGTTATATGACGGCCTGTCAGAAGCCAGGAGCACACCGTTGCGGTCATATATGCTGCCGCGCGCCGCCGCAAGAGTTTCCCTGCGCCTGATGATCGTGCCACCTTGCGCGCCTTCCTCGCCAGCGCGCGCGTCAAATATCTGTATCTTGTATAACTCGGATACGTAGAGCGTGAGAAGAACTGCCATGACAAGAATAATCGCCACTATCCGGGTAGGCTTAAACATTCTATGCATTAGCTTCATCCTTTCAGTTTAGTAGTCAGCATTGTTGGTTTAGTTGCTCATGAATCCACAATTCTTCCGATTACTCGCACGAAAAACCAGATGGGAAACGCAAAAACGAGGGAATAAACAGTCTGCCATAACGCCGTCATCAGCAGCAGCGACGGCTGGACGCCGACAAACATCAGCAGGGAGAACATTTGTACGAACGCCGCGAAAGCCAATACCGCAATACAGCAGAGAATGAAAGCTCCAAATCCCCGGGTCAGGACAGTGTCCGCCAGGGCGCCGACAAAAATACCCATAAGCGTCAAAACGACCATGAACAAGCCGACCGGTTCATTAAAGGATATGTCGCATAATAATCCCGAGAACAGCCCGACAATCCCGCCTACGGTACGACCCTGGCGCACGGCTACGCCCGTAGTGACGATCGGCAGGAGCAGTGGGACAAGTCCGTTTATTCGAATATATGGAAATATTATGCCCTGAAGTATATAGACTGTCACAATCAGCAGAGCGTGCAGTATTATTGAAGCAATTAATGTTCGCCTTTTCATGGTATTCGGACGCCTTAAAAAACAAACTCGAATTCTGTTATCGCGAATACAAGGGTTATCGTATCAAGAGCTACAACAGGCCGGATGGTCGCGTATCTTCCGAGTCCGGTGCTGTGGTTGAAGATATCCTCGACCTCGCCGATGATAAGCCCGGGCGGGAAAACGCCCCATTCTCCCGAGGTGACAATCGCGTTGCCGCGCATGACGGGGATATCATCGTCAATATGATCAAGCATTAAGCGCCCCTGGTTCATAAGGGAAAAGTCGCCCTTTGCCGTAGCGGATCTGCCGCCCTCACCGATAAGAACATGGGCTGAAAACGTTGTGTCAAGCACGCTTACGACGGTCGAGGTGGTCGGACCTACGTCGGTCACAATGCCGACAAGCGCGCCAAACCGTGTCACAACACTGTTGCCGATGGAGATATCTGAATTGTTTGAACCTCTGTCTATAGTAAATGAGGACGACCAGTTAGTGGAAGACCAGCTCAGGATACCGGCCTCCTCGAGATTACGTTCGGGATTACGCTCGCGGAAGCCCAGTATCTCGCGCAACTGCTCGTTTTCGGTCGCCAGTTCGGAGGCGTCGGCGTAGTTTTGGCGCAGTATCGCAATTTGAAGAAGCGCTTCCTCAAGTTCGTTGCGGGTCTGCTCGTACCTTAGGAGGTTGCCGTAAATACTCTCAAAGGCGTGGGCGACTGTGGACATAAGCGCCCGGAGCGGACTTGAGACGGCGTTTGCCAAGCCGGTGACCGGGCCGCCGGTACCATACACATTGACAGACACAAGGGTTATCATCGCAAATATAAGCGCAGCGGCGGTGATTAAAATAGTTTTTTTGTTAAAAAGCGTTTTCATTTTGATACACCAAACTCTCTCAGCGTAGTAGCCAGGCGGCAGAGAGGAAGGCCCATGACGTTGAAAAAATCGCCTTCAATCCGCTCGATGAATACGGCTCCGCGCCCTTGCGCGCCATATGCGCCCGCCTTGTCCATAGGTTCGCCGGTATTGACATACTCAATTATCTCAGAGTCCGACATTTCACGGAAATACACGTCTGTCCTCTCCGCCCAGGTGGTTTGCCGGCCGTCTTTCAGCAAAGCCACGCCTGTAAAAACAGTATGCCGCCGACCGGAGAGTTCCCTAAGCATCGCCGCCGCGTCTTCCGGGCTTTCCGGTTTGGATATCGGCCGCCCGTCAAGGAATACTAATGTGTCCGCAGCTATTATTATATCATAATCACTGCATATGCGCGAGACGTTTTTTGCTTTTTTGAGCGAGATTTTGCAGACAGTAAATTCCCAAAGTAAATGCAACAGTGGCGGCGCGAGTGGCATTTAGTCTGAAAAAGAAAAAATGGTAGCATTAAGTCCGGGAAATTTCCTATTGAAAGGAAGAGCACAATGCCGGGCTTAAGAA
>Ga0099364_10005060_pt1 | contig 19715 bp, 18 predicted proteins | sample TergutTh196P3_FD_73070 | JGI IMG/M metagenome (GOLD analysis project Ga0099364, IMG submission 73070) | Microcerotermes parvus P3 segment gut microbial communities from Pointe-Noire, Republic of the Congo - Th196 P3 | ecosystem: Host-associated > Arthropoda: Insects > Digestive system > Gut ... | reverse complement strand
CGCAAATATATTGCGGTTTTGTTTGCCTGAGTTTTCATAAGCTCCTCCCGTAGCTTGCGGCAAACAACCAAATCGTAGGGCGGTTGCCCTACGGTCATTATACCTTATTGCCGCCGATTAGTCAAGTCTTTTTCGAGAATTCGCATTAATTGCCATCTCGACATCTCGCTTGATTGCTGTCTTTATAAATTCTAAAAACGGCTTGTCGCCTATGTATTTTGAAACGACCGTGAATGTTGTATTTCCTATGATTGTTTCGTAGCTTTCTCTGTTGTTGCTAATGCAGTTTTCGCTCATTATAATCACCCTATACAAGTCTATGAGTCGACAGTATATCGTATTACAACAATGACGAAAAAAGAAAAAACTTGTTCAAATATAAACCAGATGACGACCTAATTTGAAGTTAGACCGCCCTAAGTCAAACTTATCCCGCTTATAGGAAAACCGCCCTCGTTAGAAGGCGATAATTCAGTATGAGGATTTGATAGGATTAATTTTCTTCTCGAATTAAAACCGATGCTGTTTCCCCAACCGCAACAGCATATTAACCGTCTTCCAGACCTGTTGTCCCGCCGCAACATTATCGGCGAAAAATCCCGCAGTCGAGCCGTCTCGTGACTCGTAGAAATGCGATGCCAACATAATCACTGCCTATTCCGTAGTCGGTGACATTTTCGCAAAGTCGCTATACGAGCCGCTTTCGACGTGTTGGAAACTCTCCGCATAATCCACCGCCGCAGTGATAAATTGTTGTAAAAGAACATCGTCTTTGTCGTGTTCTAAAATCAGATTCGCCTTGACTTTCTCAAGTAAAGTTGTCATGAATCAGTCCCCATTTGCAAAACTTGCACCGCCTCGGGAAGCACCAACTTTCCATCAACCCGCTGAACCGCCTTGAATCCGACTTGGTCAGTGTGCGCAAATAACTCGTTCAAACGCTCGAAAGTCCGCCCTTGACGGTCACCAATCCAGTAGTGCGAAAAATCGCCGAAAGCCATAACTTTTGCACCGCTCTCAATCGTAGGCACAAACCGTGAAACGTAGACGGGATGCCCGATTAGCGTACTCGGAGTCCCTGCGGTTAGGGATTCCGCCCAGATATATTGCCCGCTGTTATCTTTGATTTGCCGCAGTGCTTTCACGGTCATATCGTTGCACAAAAACACCGCTTTACTGCGATATGGTGACTTTAATTCGTGGTAAAGTGTCATAACATCATCGAATGTCAAATCCGCTCCTGAACCCGATTTGACGGTTTGTGCAGACGTGAAAGCTCCAGTCGGTTTTCCCTTGCCGTCACCGATGATAAACGCCTCTTCTTCAAGAGTACCGATTCGCCGACCAAAGTCGCTCGCCAAGAAGGTTTCAACAGAAAATTCCGAGTCGTTTAACAACTCGTGCGATACCTTAATCATCGTTCCGAGTTTATGAGCTCCGAGCGTGACTTGACCGAATTCTTCATCGCTTACGGGAATCGTTCCCACCTCATTAATCCACGCCGCAGTGCCTTTTGCGGAGGCGATTGGAATCTGCAAACTGCCATGTGAAGTTTGGATTACTCGTGCAAGTTGCCGCATTACATTATGCTCTGTGAGCGACTTTACGAGGAATCCGTTGAACTCATCGGGGACGAGATAACCGCCCTGCGAATCGACTCCCGTGTTCAAATCGTTGGTGACCATTTTGTAACGCATGGCATTCCAAAAAGCCGCTCGGTAAGGGATGTTGTGGCTGTTCGAGTGCGGCGAAGTCAATGCATTGTGAGCAACTGGAGCGTTCAAAATCGGATTGTCGAGCGTGTTTGCAATGTCAGTAGTAATATCTCTCGCACGTTCGAGGCGTTCAATTTGCCGCCCCAAGTCAAGAACATCAGCCTCCATTTTTGCGTAAACATCGCTGTCTTCGGCGGACAATTTACCGCTCTCGTCCTCTTTGCACTTGAGAAAAGCAGTCGCTGTGTCCCATAATTTACTGCGTTCTTCACGCAGACTAAGAATCTTTTCCATTTGTAAAATCCCCCATTAAATTCGGAATTGCATTGCTTACGGAATCCGCTCCATCACTGCCAAAAGCCGCAGTCTTGATGCTCTTCATGTTGCCGTTGCAGATGTACGAATCGCCGCCATCTTCGGCGGGAATTAAATCCCAATCTTCCAATCGGCGAACATCGTTAGGCGACATAAACCCGTTCTGTATGCCGATTGCGTAGCCACGCATACGAGCCTCACGGTCGCCCCGCAACAGTCCATCAAGATTGAATTTTATGAAATATTGTGATTTCTCGGATGGTAAAATCAGTGTTTGACACATCGCCTGTTCCCACCGAATAATCCACGGATTAACGCAGTATTTCACGAACTCCAGTGCCTGTTGTTCGATGTTGGAAAAACTCGACTTTTCCAAGTCCCCAATCATGTGCGGTGGCACACCAAAAATTCGTGAAATTTCGCCGATTTGAAACTTGCGAGTTTCAAGGAACTGAGCGTGTTCGGGGCTGATTGAGATGGGTGTATATTTTGTGCCTTTTTCCAAAATAGCAACCTTGTTTGAGTTGCGGCTACCTTTGTGAATTACCTCCCAAGTATCACGGAGTTTTGTCGGGTCTGAAACTTCAGTCTCAGTTTCAATTACACCGCTTGGATTCCCACCGTTAGCGAAAAAGCTCGCTCCGTAGGTCTCGGTTGCGATTGCCAAGCCGACAGCATTTTTAGCGTATGCAATCGGCGAATAACCGACAAGTCCATTAAATGAAAGTCCGGGAATGTGCAAAACTTGGTCTTTACGCAACGTGACTCCGCCCGACTTTTCCTGCGGTTTAGTCTCGTCTCGGTCACGATAATATGTGTAATAAATGTCGCCATTATCGCTCCGCCACACGTCGATTTTATTCGGGAGTAGAGGGTACAAAGCCACGACTTTTCCGCTGTTGTCCCGCAGAATCTGAGCGTAAGCGTTGCCGTAAGTCAGCAGATGTCCCATCAGCGTTTCACGGAAAGTGAAGCTCGTCATTTCGGGATTTGGAGCGTTGTGGAGCAGATTATAAAGGTGATGCTCTGTGACTAATTTCGAACCGTTTTCCTTGTGAATGTAAACATTCAGAGGCAAACCCGCCACCGCTTCCGAGACTACTCGGATACAGGCATAGACTGCCGCCGTCTGCATTGCCGTGGTCTCGTTGACTGGCGTTCCCGCACTTGAGCCGCCCCAAAACATACTCTTTGAAGTGGTGAGTGAGTTGTCGATTTTCGGGGATTTAGCCGCCCTTGACTTGCGTGAAAAAAGTCCCATAAATTTTCCCTTTCCCTATTTACAAATCCTCAAAAGTATAATATAAAGTATATTAGGGGGAGTCGGGGAATATGACAAGCTGTGAAAATATTAATCGTTCCCTAAAATCTTACCATGCAACCGTGAATGACAACTCTTACACAACCCCACCAAATTCGACTCAGCGTGAGTCCCACCCGCAGAAAGCGGCTTAATATGGTGAGTTTCCGTGGCGGGGGTAAGCCGCCCATTCCGCTGACATTCAGCACAAAGCGGATTTTTTGACAAATACAGCTTACTGATTTTCTCCCACTTACGATTGTAAAGTTTGCGATATGATGGCTCTCTGCGACTGCGTTCCCGCCTGTGTTCAACGCAATATGCACTGCCAATTACAGCGTAATTCGGACATCTCGAAACAGCACAATGCGGTCGTGATTTGTATGGCATATAGTTGTAAAAAACTCCTTATAATCTTCGGTACAAGCCCGCTATTAGAGCCAGTTTTTCTTAGCTTTCTTTTCGACAATCGGTTCGCCATTTCGCAACCATTCACCAGTGTACGAATTGTACGTCACGAGTCCGCCGACAATCTCAGCATCCTCACGGCGAATCGCCCCGTCAAGAGCCATAATCGCCCCGATTACACCATCGATTTTTTCACGACTTTTCTTTTTCGTGGGCTTTATATTCCCCGCCGCACCGGTTTCGAGTTTGACATTCTCGAACATCCATCGCAAAACGGGATTCCCGCCGTGAATAAACCGTTCGTCTAAAATCAGCCTATGAAGCTCCTTTGACGGCTGTGAAAGTGCTTGGAATCCCTGTCCAAACGGTGTCATTTTGAAGTCGCAGTCTTGCAGATTTTGTGCCATTTGCAACGCTCCCCAACGGTCGAACATGATTTCGTGGATGTTGAATTTTTCGCTTAATTCGAGGATTTTCTGCTCGATAAAACTGTAGTGAATTATGTTGCCTTCGGTGGTTTCGAGAAACCCATCCCGCTCCCATTTATCGTAATGAACACCGTCTTTTCGCACACGTTGCTCCATATTATCCCGAGGAATCCAAAAATATGGCACGACAATATAATCCCCAACTTCCGCATCATCAGGGTCTTCGGGCGGGAAAATAAGCACAAATGCGGCGATGTCATCACTTGAGGCAAGGTCGAGTCCGCCGAATGCGACTCTGCCCTCCAAAGCCGCTAAATCAACGGGTTTGTTGCCCTTTTCGTATTTGTCCATCGAGAACCATTTATCGATTCCAGCATTTGTCCATTGGCACAGAAAAAACTGCCTAAATTGAATCTCCATCGCAGGGTCAGACTTCGCATTATTGTAGAAATTCTGATAATATTCTTCATCGACAATTTTTCCATAACTGGGATTTACACGTCTCCACACATCGGGTGAAGTCCAGTCGTCATCGGGATTTGGGCAGAACACAACGGGATAGAAATTCGGGTCTGATTTTCTCCCCTCAAGAATGTCAACAGCTTTTTGGTGAACCTCGTAACAAATCGAAGTGCGGTCATTTCCCGCAGTCGTGATAATAAAACTTAGGGGCTGTTTTCGAGCCGCACTCGCCCCGTTAACCATCGTGTCATACAGCTTTCTGTCGGTCTGACCGAGGAGTTCATCGAACACAACGCCATGCGGATTTATGCCAAATTTAGTCGCAACCTCCTTCGACATCGCCGCATAAAAGCTACGAGTTGGAGAGAAAATAATTCGCCTTTGTGACGGAATTATTTTGCACAATTTCGACAAAGTTGCGTTCTGCACAACCATGTCACAAGCCGCACTGTGAACAATTTCCGCTTGCTTTCTGTCATTAGCAACTCCGTAAATTTCCGCTCCGATTTCCCTATCCGCACAGAGCAAGAAAAGTGCGATTGCGGCGGCTAATTCCGACTTCCCTGTCTTTTTGCAGACCTCCACGAAACACTGCGTGAATTGCCGTTTTCCGTTGGGTTTGAGGATGCCGAAAATGTCCCTCACAATCTGCTCTTGCCACGGAAATAGTCTAAAAGGTTTACCCGCCCATTCGCCTTTTGTGTGCTGTAGATTTTCGATGAATGCGACTGCATAATCGGCGTGGCGTTCGCAATAATGCGAGGTCGGGAGCATGAATCGTGACGGTGAGTATATGAATTTGCTCATGAAAATTACCTCAAAATTTTTTATGTAAAACTGTTGCAATTATAATTATTTTGTGATATAATTGAGAGAGCAACAGCCCCGATAATCGGGGACGTGTTGCGGAAAGTCACATTCTAACTGCTAAATTCGTAGTACAAGTCGCCCGATGTCGAGTCGTTGGAATACACGATGTCGGAAATATCGCAGTCGTAAATATGCACCCCACCGATGGATTTAATTGCGATTTTGTGCTTGATACTGAGTTCTGTTAATTCACGGACAAAATCGGCAAATCGGGTTTCGTTACTCATCGTCCTGCACCTCGCTTTCGCCGTCTTCGGGGGAATCGGGAGCGGTTTCAACCGCCCCCTCCTCGTCCAAATCCGCCGAGAATTCCGCTTGCACGTACTCGCAAACAACGCTCTCTATAAGCTGATTCCTCGACATATTACTCTGGCTTGCGAGTTCCGCTAATTGCCCCAAAACCTCGGGGGTAAATCGCACCGAAACGACCTCCCGATGAACCCGCTCCCTGCGAGGGCTTAAGCCCCCGTTTTCGTTGCCGTACCGCCAACCGCTGTCACCGTCCAAATTCTTGAGCATATGATGGCGAGCGGCTTTGAAAGTTTCGCCTTTCATTCCGAGCGATATTAACCAAACCCGCATGGAAAACTTCTCGTTATCGTAGTGTTCATGCGGCTTTGAAGTCACCCGCTTTTTGTCTTTCGCAGTCTTGCAGAGTTGCGTGATGAATTGTGCGTAGGAGTGAGTTTCTTCTCTCGTCAAACCAGAGCGAAACCACGAAAATGTCACCTCGCTCTCGCCGACTTCGATGGGCAGGGAATCCACTCCTAAAGCCTTCTTGATGAGAACCGCTTTCGACTCTACCATTAAGCAGAGATTGTTGAGCGTTTCGGGAGTGAACCCCTCGAGCGGTACACCAATGCTGAGAGAATCCGAATCCTCATACTTGAACCCGCCGTCTTCAAGAGCGTTGATGACCTCTCTAATCCGCTCGTCATCAATGGTTGCGGAGTTGAATGAAAGCGTTCCGTCACGCTCGACAGTGAAGTCCCCGATTGTGTAATTGTAGGTCGGTGCTTTTTCGTAAACCGCCTCTTCGCCGATAGTTTCTGCGATGATGTTTACGAGATTCTTCCTCTCTTTTCCTTGAACATTGTAATTGATTTTCATAACCGTAATCTCCCCAAAAAATTTTATTTGCCGTTAGGGGTTTCCCCCTGCCTGTCGGGCTTACGCACCCATTCGGCTTTTGGCTTGATTACAGTATAACTCGTTTTGACTAAAAAATCAACCCACACTTAATGGACATAAATCCGCATTACTCCAGTGTTTCAGCGGTTTCAGACTGCTCAGATTGTTCGGGTTCGGGAACATCTTTCCATGCTAATTTCTCACCATCTCGCAACAGAAAAACATCGTCATCATTTTTGCGAAAATTGATGTAACGATTCACAATACAATCGACATAACGCTCGTCAAGTTCCATCAAAAATGCAGTGCGTTCGGTCTGCTCGGCGGCAATCAAAGTTGTCCCAGAACCACCGAAAAAATCCAACGCTAAATCGCCAACACGACTTGAATTTTCAATCGCTTTTCCGACTAACGCAATAGGCTTCATTGTCGGATGTTCAGCGGATTTGGACGGTCTGTTAATTTCCCAAATATCGCTCTGTTTTCGGTCTTGGAGAGGACAAAGGCATTTATTCCCCTTAAGCCAACCGTACCAAATCGGCTCATATTGAGTGTGGTAGCCGTTTCGTGCCATTACGTGGTGATTTTTCACCCAAATAATCGTACTGCTCCAATGGTAGTTGCAATCGGCAAAAGCAAGCATTAAATTCCCCCACTCTTTCGCCGACATTGAGCAGTACATGGACGCTCCAAACTCACTCACGGAAGCCGCCGCAGTGAACGATTTCCGCAGAAACTCGCCGAAATTCTCGGTTGACATATTGTCATTTAGAATCGTGCGACGTTTCCAATTTGGATGGTTTGAGTTCCCATAAAAGACGTTATATGGCGGGTCAAAAAACGAAAATACCGCCTTACGTCCGCCCATCAAAGCCGCTACGTCAGCGGAGTTGGTGGAATCACCGCACATAACTTTGTGCCGCCCCAACAGCCAAACATCGCCCCGCTGACTCAACGGATTTTGGTTCGCCGAAACGTCAGAATCGGCATCGAAATTATCCTCCTTGAGCTTGGATTTCTGCCTCGCAACCGACTGAAATAATTTGTCCTGCTCGGCTTGGTCGAACCCCGTCAACTCCGCATTGAAACCGCATTCTACGAGTTCATGCAACAGTCCCGCCAACAGCATTTCATCAAACTGCCCTTGTGCTTTATTGAGTGCAACATTGACGGCTTTTTCACGAGTGTCATCGATATCCAAAATCACGCATTGTGCCTTCGTGTAGCCGAGGTGTTTCAAAATCTTCAAACGCTGATGACCACCGACTAAATTGCCCGTCCTCCGATTCCAAACCATCGGGTCTATGTAGCCGAATTCCTCAATCGACATCAACAATTTTTCGTAGGCAGGGTCGCCCGCTTTTAGGTCTTTTCGGGGATTATATTTTGCAGGATTCAGCCGACTTATTTCGACAAACTCTATTAGCATTTCTTTCATGGATTAATCACCTTTCTGTCAAGCGGACTGCTCGGCGGCAAGCCACCGACATCTCCGCTCTTCTTAGACCTCCGCAGGATTAAATTGCAACAATTTCGCCAACGCATCCGAGTGAGGATTTGTACCGCCAATGTTATGTTCACAGTTTTGAGCAACAATGTCCCAAATCTTCAACCACGCTCTGTCAGCGATTTTGAAGTATTTCGTGGCAGTATCGACAACTGGATTTTCAAGTAAAATTCCGTCACGAACGTAGGCAAATCCCTGCCGAGAAATATACCGCTCACACTCGTACCAACGAGCTTTCGCAATCGCATAATCGAAAATGTAATCAGCATTTATGAGGTGAGAGCAACCAGTTTTTTCAATCCACGACACAGTTTCACGGTATATGTCGTCCGCATCGGGCTTGAATTTTTCAGTCGGCTCGCCATCCACATCCGTGAGGATTTTACTGCAATAATTTTCGATGTAATCGGGCGGCTCGGGAGGCAGTTTCCCGCCCTCGAATTCGATGACAGTGATTTTCTGTTTTCCGGGATTTCCGTCCAATAACTTGTCAGCGAGATTCTTCTTTTTTCGACCGCTGTTTGGACGTTTCCCACCCCAACCGTTCGCCATTAAATCGCCCTCCCGACAACATTTGAAATAACTTGGATAATCTAATATATGCTCGAATTTTCGGAATATCACTTGGACAAACTGTATTATTTTTGTAGGGAATTGATTGGCTTGAGGCGGCTTGCCGTGCGGCTTGGCGGATTCGCTCCTCCCGCTCCCACCGAGAGATTGGCAATCTTCCGAAAAATTGAAAACTTGGATTTTTTCAAGAAAGTGTCGGCAGTAAAAAAAGACTCCCTCGTAAATCCAGTCTACAAGCGGATTTACAAGAGAGGTATTCGGGGAACTTGGTTTCGATTAAACTTGAAAGGTCGGCGACACACACGCCCCCCAAGGGCGTTCCTCAAGTCCTAAAGGCACAGAGATTAGACAGCCCCCTACCCATCGCCTTTGTCAAAATGACTAAAATTATACGAGCCGTAATGACGATGTTACTTGTTACCAAATAACCTGTGAAAAATATAGTTGCCCTTTTTTTACGAAAATATGCGGGCATTAGATTTTCCGTGCGAGTATAATTTTTTAAGTAACTTTAGTAACAAGTAACATTATTATTAAGACGATGATGGGTTGTCGGATGTCGATGAATGCGGCACGGGGAGTGGCTTTGGCGGTTCGAATCCTGCCACGTCGCACTGTTGAAAAAGCTTATGAAAATCGATAATCCAAACTTTTTTGGTCTCGTCTCCGAAGCGTTTTGTACGGTTCTTTTCCACGAAAAACTCCGAAAATTGCAGTTGTTTTTTGAATTGAGAATATGTCAAAACCTCGCCTAAAATGGCACAATCACGGCGATAACGGGTATATTTGTCGTAAATTCCCGCTAAATGTAAACACAAAAACTGATTATTATTCTCGAAAATGTAATCATTTCCGTGTTTTAACGGCATTCGAGACATGACTTCAAACGCTTGCTCTACGATGGATTTGTTGGAAAGTCCACCGTCTAAAAGGTACTCTTTCGCCGCAAATTCTATGTACTTTGTGCATGAATCGATGTCAAATGGGAACACCCACGGTAGGTTCAATCGCCCGCATAATTTCCGCAACAAGCAGAGACCCGCATACAAACAACACAGGTTGTCGAGAACCCGCAAAGGCAGTCCCGAAGCGAAAAACTCCTTGCCTTCGATGAACCACTGCTCGACTTCTGCGACAGTTGTATCGAGCGTAGAATCCAACAGCGACCGCCCCAAAGCGTTAAGCGTTTTTTCGTTTTGCGTGAGCCAAATAAAGCTGTCACGCTGTTCCGAATTTTGGGATATATCACGCTTGGAAAACAGTAGTTCAATCGACCGCTCACGAATGGCGGACTCTTCAGGCGACTCCTCACCCACAACACAAATCGGGGCGAGTAAATCGTAAGTGACCGCCGTTTGGTCAGCCCGCCCACGGACTCCCTCGTGGCAGTCGTAACTGTCACGAAAGTGGTTGTAGAGCCAGTTTAAACGATTGCGGTCAATCTTGGACGGCTTGAATTCGTCAAACGCTTGCGGGAAAATATTGCTTGAATTTGACTCACGCATAAGCGTGAACGCCGTCACTTGCCCCGATGCCGTCACTTTGGTGCGACTGAAAATCGTCTGAATAATGCGTTCGAGCGTGTTTGATTTCCCGCTCCCCGCCTCGCCGATTGCGAACAGATGCGGGAATTTAATCTTGACTCTGCGTAAATGCGGCTTGATAAAACACCCACAAACCCACGCTAAAATCGGAATCGTCTTGGCGGGTTCGTTATAATTCAGAATATGCACAGACAGGGTTCGAAGTGCATCAACAGTAATCAAATCGGCGTTCAAAATGTTGCTTTCCAAGACCTTGAACCGCTCCATCTGAACCGTGTCGGTGACCCGCCGACCGCCCACCCCGACCGCACCCGTGGTGTCCACGAAGATGAGTTTTCCCGCTTTACTGCGGGGATAAATCCCGATAGCTTTTACCCCACGTTTTTTTGTCCACTTCAGTGAATAGAGGTGGATTTTGAAGAGTTCCAAGTCGCTCTCGCCGCCCATAAACGACAGTGCGATTGTGTTTTTGTTAAGAACTCCACGCAATTTTGCAAGCGTTGAAAAGTCGCTCGACAACAGGGCTTGCGGGAATTTTTCGCCACCCTCGGTGACGAATTCGCAAGTCAATTGTGCCTCGTCATCCGAAATAATCATCACATCGGGATTCACCGTGAAATTGGTGATTTGATAGAATTTATCGCCTTTTCTACGAAAATAGCACCCACCCTCCACGAATATTTCCTGCGATTTATTCTGCGAAGTCGGCTTGACGTGCGGCTTTGCGGTATAGACTGCAGTAGTTGCGTTGCAAGCATTAAGAATCGTTTTCGCACCGTAAGTCAAGCCGTCAGAGTAGGCAATCCCCCACTTTTCCCGCATAAGCCCCGACTGGCGGAACAGTCTGTCCATCTGCGACTCGACTTTGCCAGTCCAGAATGCGAGTTTGCAACAAAGTGCGAAATCCGCTTCAGACTGCGATTTATACGCTCCCTGCCAGTCGCCTGAGTACAGCTTGTCGAACGCTCCGCCGTCCTTGGATTTTCGTGCCATCTCGAGGACTTTGTCATCGGGAATTTGCGTTATAGTTAACGGGTCAAATGTAGTCGCTGACTGCTTTTTCGGAGACTTCTCAAGTTTTGGAGTTGCAACATAGGTCGAGTGAATCCACGCAAGAACGCCATTATCGTCAGCGATTGAGTCCACACAGTTTGGATGGCGATTGCCCGTCATCGTGAAGTAACGAGCGTTGGAGTAAATCTCGACTCCAGTAGCGGAATTGCGATTCCCGCCTTTGGGGAGCGTTCCCTTGAGGAAGATGTGCAGTCCAGTCTTGGACGGCGAAAATTCGATGTAAGTCGGTGGTAGTCGGGCGATAATATCTGCGGCGATGGCATTGGAATTGCCGTCCGAGTCAAGGCAGTGGTCGATGTCAATTCCGACAATGCCGCAATCCTCGGTGAATACGAACCCGATGCCTGAGAAGTTGTAGAGTTCCCGAGCGTGGACGGCTTGTTCGAAAGTTCCCCACGTCTGCGAGTCAGTCGATGAGGCTTTCTTGCCGTTGTGCGGATTGTACGGGATTTTGCAGACTCTGCCTGTTTTGTCGGGTTCGAGTTTGTAGCCTACCCACTGCGGGAGGGCGGTTAGGTCGGTTGGGAATGTGTTTTTTTGCATAGCTACCACCTTTATAATAAGAAGAGTTTGTCTTATTAAAAGGTATGCTGCCATGAGGTTGTCCTATGAAAATAAAGGAATTCAACCATTCAACATTTCCTTGACTTGTCCATGCCCCCGCAAAAAAAGCGTTACAGACTCGCCCTCGTTAGAAACCCGTTTCGTGGGTCTTTCCTTGACCGAAATCATACTGTTGTTTCCTTTCTATTATAAATGAGTAACCGATTTTCACCATCGAACCGTACTGTCACCGACTTCACTCCGTCTTTCTGCGAAATCACGACACTCGCCCTGCACTCGTTCGTAATCTCAAACATCGTCACGTACCCAAGCCCGACACCCTCACCACGGTTCGGAGTCAGCGACTCCTTACACCGTTCCATGTCCGCTAACACGCTGTCACTGAACGCCGCTCCGTTGTCCTCGACAGTGATTCTGTCATGGGAAAATCGCACAACGATGCACTTCTCGCCGCCGCCTGCCTGTCGGGCAGACAGGTCATCGCCACGCTTGCCGTGCGACTCGAACGCATTGTCAAGCAGATTCACGATAATCGTTTCGAGTTGCGATTGCGGTACAAACTCGACAATCTCGCCGAAACAGCCGCTTTTTTCCATCCTTAATTCAATCCCGTTTCTGGAACAGCGTTGCTTGTTAAAGTCGAGGACTATATCAACGAGTAGGATTCCAACTGTCGGGAGTTGAGGCGTATAATCCATCACCGTTGCCATTTCAGCCGCTTTTAATCCCTCATACAGTGCGATTTTCGCTTCCTTGTCACCTGTAGCAATCGCCTGAACAACCGCCTCCCTGTACGCAGGGAGCTTTTTGTTGTCGGTGTGGCGGACTTTTTCGAGTTCAAGGCAGATGTCGTTCAACTCGGCGATTTCCGCTTGTTGCCTTGCATTGATTAGCTTCTGCGACTTCTCGTTGTAGTTTGTGATTGACTCTTTCTTGAGCCACCAGTACAGTCCAAGACCGCAGAGGACAATTCCCGACAGTAGCAACGCAAGCCCTAAATGCGACAACTCTTCTTCACGGATTACACCATATATTATCAGCACAACTCCTGCAATCGCGACCCCTGCACTGCTTAAGCTGTTGTTGTACTTGATGATTATTTTGAATTTTATGTTGAATAGAATCAATATGAATGCCGTTTCGATAGCGAGATGAAGTAACATAAACCATATGTCCACATCACGCTCTCCAAAAATTATAAGAAAAGCACTTGATATAAAAGTTGAAACCGAATACAGTACATAGCTTGCACCATAAGATAAAGCCAAGAAAAACACATTTTGTCGAAAACTTGATTTTTCGGCAAGTGAGATTAACAAGCCTAAAATCGCAATCACGAGCATAGAATTTATAGGCTCTATAAATTCCAACCATGCCAACAGAAATACCGAAATAATCACGCAACCGCAAATCGCAATGCCCTTTCTCGGGAAAGAAACTCCCCCACGGCTTTTCTCAAGCCGCACATACAGTAAGTAAGCGAAAACTGATATATAAGCGGTTTTGACAAAATCAAGAAAGGTCATATCACCTCAAAAATTCACGAGTTTTTACGTCTGTCTTTTACTATTTTATGTCGAATTCTGTGGTATTGTTAGATTACGATATCACAGAAGGAGGAAAGATGATGAACTATTGGACTGCTGTTTGGAATTTGTTTTTACAATCTATGCGTTTGGGTTAAACCGCAACGAGGGCGGGTGCGGCAAAACCACGCTGCACCCCGCAACATCCCGTTGGACTTTATCGGCGACATACAGCACCATCTGGCGATTGGTAGGAGTCCCCGTATCGTAGTCGATGTTGGACGTGTAGTTTTCCTGTAACGTCTCGACATCGGTAATCCGCCACGTCCGAATAATCGCAAGATTAATCGCACGACAAATGCTGTTGTCGGTTTTCTTGAAAGCCTTGGCAATCACGGGGTACACGTCTTTACTCATAGACGGATTCTTCTTGCCCGCATAAATCACGGTCGCAACGGCATGAATGAGGTACTCTGTCCCGATAACATCACGGGTGAACCCGATTTTCTCGACTTCACGGGCAATCGCCTCCTCCAACGTCGCACTCTGCGACTGTTCCTCTTGAGGTTGACTGTTCATACAGGTTTGAGCGAAGTCGAAGACAAGCCGTGGCGAGTAGTCGGGCTTGATTTTCAAGAAAATGTAATCCGCTCCGAGGTTGCGGACAATGCGGCTCGTCTTGCGGGAATCGTTGTTGGTAATCACGATGATGAACGGCTTGTACGGCAGTTTCGTAGCCCTCAGCCATTGCAGAAATGCGATTCCGTCACCATCACTTACGTTGAGTTCAAGGTCAAGCAACACGACGTCGAACACGGCTTTTTCAGCGAGCTTGGCGGCTTTCTTGAACCCGTGTGCCACACTCAACTCGACCGTGTACGGCAGATGTTCAACGCACTTCTCGTACTTCTCGCAATGCGGAAGTTCATCTTCGATGAGCAAAACTCTCATATGTTTAATTCCTTTCAGCACCACAATATGTTGTGTCTGGATTTGTGCATTCGACAGCAATCGACTGCACTCCGCCCATTATATCATATTTAATTGGATATTTCAAGTAAAATAATGTATTTGCGACTATATATTTTTGCGAAAAGTCGTGATATACTGTTATACATGAGAAAGGTGAAGTCGATGTACGGCGATTTTGTTCGCAAGCGAATCACGGAATTACGGCTACGTAGCGGTGATTCAGAGCATCATATAAGTGCCGCCCTGAAGCGAAGTTCGGGCTACTTATACAACATATCCTCGGGGAGGTCGTTGCCGTCTTTAGAGCAGTTGTTTGCGATTGCCGACTATTTCGGACTCACTATGACGGAATTCTTTGACGAAAAGTGCCAATATCCTGAGTTAATTTCACAAGCAGTCAACGGCATGAACAAACTCAATCAAGATGACATGAACGCTCTGCTTGGTATGATTGGACAGTTATGCGTAATGCGGGCGGCTCTCGACGATTTGGCAAAGGTTGACAATGAAGATGAGGCATCTGCGGAAAGCAAGCGGGCGGCGAAAGTCAAATAAGCCCACTGGATTCCGTGAGCTATTCCTTTATAGTAGGAAGAGACATGAACAAGCTACGAAATCAACCGTAAACCCATGTAAACGGCGTTCTTGTCGTCTTGGGTGATTCCGAGGTAACGTCGGGTGACGTTCAGCGAGGAGTGATTGTAGATTTCCACGAGTACCGCAGTCGAGACTCCGCTCTTCCACGAGTGGTAGCCGAAGGTCTTTCGGAGGGAATGACAAGACACACGCTGTTGAAATCCCAACGCTTCCGAGGCGGCACGAATAAGCCTGTACGCTTGAATTCTGCTGATAGCTTTCTTGGTCTTTGGGTTTTCGATGAGAAACGCCCCTTGACGGAGTTTCTGTGCGGCGAGCAGAGTCAACGCTCTGATGACCGCTTTGTTGAGAGCGAAGGTCTTGGATTTGCGAGTCTTCCCCTCGATGATGGTAACGCTGTCACGAATTCTGTTCTTCTCGAAGTCGTAGACATCGTCCCAACGCAGACGGAGCAAGTCGCTGATTCTCAGAGCGGTATGAACTCCGAGGACGACAAGGGCATAGTTGCGGAGTTGCCCCTTGTTGAGGTAGTATTCCGCAAGCCTGCGGACATCGTTCTTGTTTCTAATCGGTTCAGTGGTCATGGTGAGCCTCCTTTATATAGGACTGTCGTACGAGTAACATATTTCATAGTATGTTACACGGGCTTATTTTATGCCACAGTTAAGCGACTTTTGTTAATCGCTCGTCCATCTTTTCAACTTACAAAACGCCATGAGGCGTTTCTTTTATGTCACTTTAAATCAGCGGTTGCATGGTCTGGGTAACATATTATCAAATTTGTTACATCAACATAAAATCGAGGTATAGAGAGTTGAACAACAAGAAAATCTTGGACGACCTCTATTTGGAAAACAGAGGTCGCCTTGCCTTATACATCAAATCCAAAATATACTCGAAAGAGCAGAGCGATGTCGAGGACTGCGTTCAAGAAACTTTTGTGAAGGCAGTTGAAAAATCGCTCACCACCGACCTTGCGGAGCATCCCGAATTAGAAAGTTGGCTGTTTCGCATTGCAAAAAATGTTTTGATGAAGTTCAACACAGCCTACATGAAATCCAAGGAACATATCGACATAGAAACGGATATGAGTCAAATCCCCGACAATAATAATAGTATAAATCAACTTATAGAAGACATTGCATTCGCTGAGATTGACATCGAAAAGCTACGAGCCAAGTTGTTTGAGATATTAACAGAAAGCGAAAAAGAGTTGTTTGACTTGAAACGTGACGGTCGAACCACCAAGGCAATTTCCGTCATGTTGCACAAAAGCGAAGACTCAATTAAGGCAAAATATAAGCGAATTAGACAAAAATTAAAAGAACGCTTAAAAAAAGTGACACACCTTTAATTTTCAAGGGATGTATTAAGTAGAGGGGGTGAAGCCATGCCACATGATTATGAAAATTTGACCTACGAGGATTTGCGTGAGTTGCTCTTGAATGGCGAGCTCGAACACCAATATATGAGCCAATATGATTATGAATTTTTACTCGATAACGAAGTAGAATTCGGTGGTTGCAACACGACTGTCATTGATTTTTGCACGGAAGGACTGGCAAGGTTCGAAGAATACCAAAAATGCTTAGATTTACCAATGAAAGGCAGAATCGACCTTGAGGAAATTGTCAAGGAATACCAAATGAAAGCGTTATTCGGACAGCTTGATGAACCCAAAGTAGCAGTCATCATTCATCGCAAACCAAAGCGGTTTATTATTATGATTGCCGCAGTCATTGCCTCGTTTTCACTTGTTATTGTGACTGTATCAGCAATGGGATATAATCCCATCGAGTTAATTAGGAATGCGTTGAACTCATCTAATAGAATAGCTACGGATAATCGTGGTGATGGGGTGATGTTGTCGGATGATATTCGTGTTTATAACTCAATGAGTGAAATGCTCGAAAAGGAAAATTTGAACATTCTATATCCCGCAAAATTGCCAGATAAGTACGAGTTTACAGAGTTTAAGATTACTGACTTTGGCGACATACTTGTAGCAGGTTCGTATAACATTGAACCATATATCTCTTTTGAAATAAGGATTGGAGCGGGTATCCCAATCGAAGATTACTCGCACGAGATAAATGGAATAAGGTACACTATTACAGAAAGGGATAGTATGTACGATGTTGCGTGGAGCTATGGAACAGATTATTATACGATAGTTGTTGGCGATAAGACCATCATATCGGAAATAATAGAAAATTTGAAGGAGAGTTGATAATGAAATCAAGAAAACTATTTTTGAAACCCATCGCAATTTTTATGGCAGTGTGTACGCTTGGCAGTATAGCGGTAAGTGCGGAAACACGTTCATCTCGTCCCAGTACGGAGATTATAATTGAAGGTGTTGATGACAGAGAGAAAGTGCAGTTAATTATCAACACTATTAATGGAGTGGAAATCATCGAACCCCGCAGTATTCTTTGTATATTCGGACACAACACCGCTAAAACAGCGGCTCTGGGGACAGAACATCGTGTTTGGGCTACTTCCCCGAGGTGCAGACAAACAATATACGATGTGACCTACTGCACACGCTCTGGCTGTAATTACATCACCTATACTATACGTTCGCAGTCATCTATACACTGCTGTTAATTATTGCCGTAAAGCCTCGCCCTGCTTGGGACGAGGCTTTATTTTTATACAGGCTTTGGTTAAATTGCACAATTAAATCGTTATTACCGCCTCGGTTTTTGGCGAATGCTACAAATCGAAAAAGTTTTTGCAGAAAAAGTGACACCCTACACATTTTTCAGGGATGTATTATATAGAGGGACAAAAGAGGAGTCACACGAAATTTATGTAATTGGTTAAATTGAAAGGGTAAGGTGATGCCGTTATGGTGTACGAAAGTTTAAGGCGGTAGTCGCAAAATATGTTGATTCGCTATATCAACACGTTTTCAGTAGCAGGATAAGTGCAGTGTTTATACGGGTTTTGTGGTTTAAACTGCCCACTGTGAAATGCCTGTCAACATATTTTGCGATTACCGCCAAGTTTTAAATCCAAGGATGACGAATAGCAAGGCGGGGATTCGCAGACGTAATCGAGTCCGAAAAATCTAATAATTTTAATTACGAAAGGGAACTGTTATGTTTACTAAAAATTTAAAGTCCACAGGGAAGAGATTTATCTCTATGTTACTAAGCGTTGCTATGCTGATGAGTATAGCCGCAACAATGCCATTCACAGCGATTGCTGACGATAGCGGAGGTGGGTATCCCGATGACCTCCAAACTCTGACAAAACAGTATGTAATGTATGCCACAGGCGGGAGTGCCACGCAAATCAACACCACGAAAACGACTCTCGAAGGCAACCTATACACAGGCGGCAACCTCGATGCTTACAGTGCAAGGGTTGACGTTTATGGCAGGGTAGATGTCGTAGGTCATCTCAACAAGCATCAACACTCGATTTTCAACAGACTTCAGTATGTAGGCGGGTCGCCTTATGAAACTCTTGTTTTTAATGAGGAAACAGAAGAATTTGAAACAGTCATTGAGTACACTTCTGGTCGTACTCCGTATGATTACCCGCATTTTACTCAAGAAGTCATGGATTCGCTCGGTGATGATTACGCTCACTATCAATGGTGGCACGGTGTTCACAACACTGATGTTACCAACGATTCGCCGATTTACGTTGAAAATGGTGGGCTTCAATTCACAGGGAATACGGTGACATTGCAAGACACGATAGTTGCCGACAACTCACTACTTATCAGTGCTTCAACCGCTCTTAATACGGTAGAAGGTGCTGAAGTGAATTTGTTTGTTCCGAACGGCAATATCGGAATTCATGTCGGCAGTGCTAATATAAATGGTATTATCTACGCCCCAAACGGAACGGTTCAAATCACAGGAACGGATATCAATATCAATGGGGCGATTATTGCAAAAGAGATTTTAATCAGTGCAAACACCGTTACTATCAATGAGAATTATGATTTATCATTGGCTGAACATTTACTGACTGGAAGAGTGGAAATTCCACTTGACCAAGATAGCGACGATGACTGGTTAACTGATTACGACGAGGTGTTTTTTTACGAAACCGACCCATTTGAAGCCGATACTGACGGGGACGGTCTCGGTGATGGCTTGGAAGTTCTTATTTTGGAATACGACCCTCTAAGTAAGGATACCGATGGAAACGGCATTGAGGATGGTGATGAAGATTTTGATGGCGATGGGCTCACGAATATTGACGAAATATTCTATGGAACAGATTTAACCTTAGTTGATTCAGATGGAGATGGGCTTTCGGATGGGGATGAGGTTCATATTTACGGAACAGACCCAACTAATCCCGATACTGATGGTGATGGGATTTCAGACGGTGAAGAATTAAATATATTCGTCGATTTCGGAATATACCTTGACCCGCTTAGTCCTATAACCGATGGAATCACTCCCGATGGTCAACGTATTCTTCCGTCACAAGATGTAAGTAATAGCAACTTGGCTGAATTTAATGTGGATAATGAGTATACTTTATCAGTCGCATTGGAGGCGGCAGGAAACGTAAACAACAGCACAACAATTAAAAATAGTGGGTTTTCATATATAGAAAATTCTAACGATGCTGTTTTGGGCAAGGTTGTGTCAGTTAGTTATAGTGAGTTATTAAAAGTTGACAGTGTTACGCTTAACTTTGAAATCCCAACAAATGCTTTAAATTCAGCAAGATTTTACCCAAACAATCCAGAGCT
>Ga0099364_10005059_pt1 | contig 19715 bp, 18 predicted proteins | sample TergutTh196P3_FD_73070 | JGI IMG/M metagenome (GOLD analysis project Ga0099364, IMG submission 73070) | Microcerotermes parvus P3 segment gut microbial communities from Pointe-Noire, Republic of the Congo - Th196 P3 | ecosystem: Host-associated > Arthropoda: Insects > Digestive system > Gut ... | reverse complement strand
ATATTTATTGTTATTATAATCACATACGACCGCATTCATACAATGGATACCTGACACCATTTGAGAAGAGGAATTCTTACAGGTAAATATTTCAGCGTAAGTGTTACAAAAAAGCTTGACCAGATCAAAATATATCGGGAGATATATTGACAAATTTCAAATATTGAGTTAGGGAGAAAATATCAATGAAAGTATATAAAAATGAAAAGGCGAAAAAACGTGTTCTTGATACATATGACAAATTGCTTGAAATGTGGAATGTAGACAAAGAAGAAAGGGATATCCAAACTACATATGGAATGACCCATGTGATATTATGCGGAAATAAAAGCAATCCGCCGCTTGTTCTTTTTCATGGCGTAGGCGATAACTCCGCGCTGATGTGGATATTTAATGCCGAATTTTTAGCCCGCCATTTTTGGGTGATAGCCATTGATACCATCGGCGGCCCGGGCAAAAGCATTCCCAATGAAAACTATAACAAAGACTTTGACGGGATAATATGGATTGATGAAGTCCTTAAGGAGCTTGGGATTGATGAAATTTTTATTGCCGGCACATCAAACGGTGCTTATTTAGCGCAATATTATGGAGTTTACAGACCTTACAGGATCAGAAAAATTATCTGCATGGCAGGTGGTGTTCCTGACAGCAGTTTTAGCTCAAAAAAAGCTATGGTTGCCATGATGAGGGTTTTTTTGCCGGAGGCCTTATTTCCGACTTTAAATAATATGAATAAGCTGATTAAAAAATTATCCGGAAAAAACAGCATGGTATTTACAAGCAATATTGCAATCATGGAGCATTATCAAGCCTTGCTTAAGGGTTTCAACAACATGGCAATGCGATACCATAATCTCATCGGATTTAACGACAGTCAAATTGATTTGATACGCAATAAAACATTATACTTGTTGGGAGAAGCTGACCCGTTTGTAGAAAAAGGCGGTCAAGATATTTTTATCCAATCTGGGCTTAAAGCGCTTTTTTTTCCTGATGTCGGTCATGGCATAAATCATGAAATTGCTGATGAAGTAAATGCAATTTTTCTTGATTTTTTATTGCCGGAAGTGAAAAATGTTGAATAGAGCAAAAAATAATAGGGCTTGTTTTTGATTTGTTATGAGATGTGTTACTTGATAATACTCCCGCAAAAAATCGGCTAGCTAATGCTAAACCGATTTTTTCTTGAAATTTTGTACTTGAGTTTGTGATATAAAATCTGTAATTGCTGATGGAGCCATTAAAGTATTAGGTCTTCTGTGATGACCAACATCATTTTTTTCCTACCGGATAACATACTTCCGTAACCCAATTTTCAGGGTTTGGATCGTGACCGGGGCTGACATGGTAAATATTAAACATCGCGCCGTTAAATTCATAATTGTTATCAGTAACCCACTTTGCGACACTTTCGCTTATTTCCGCAATCTGTTCATAACTGCCTTTAAATGTAACCGAAACCATTGGGATCGGCGGCACGGTTCTAAACTTCATGTTTTCCGTGTCCTTGTATTCACCAATAACTGACATTTGCACCTCAACATCAACATCGGAATTTACATGGGCCGGGTCGTGGAATATGGCGATGCAATATTCGGGATTCGCTGCCTTTAGGTTAAGATTTTGGGTCTCTTCGGCAAACTCCCTCCATAACACTCCTTCGCATTCATAGTTGGGAATAATTTTACGAACGCTTGCAACATACCTTTCCGGCATTTCTTTTAATGTAACATCATACTTCATCATCATATCATCCTTTCTTAATCTTTGAATTGTTGTTTCAAGCAGATGGAGGCGGTCGTTAATTTGCTCCGCTTGCTCTTTTACTTCCGCAAGTTTAATTTGCAGATAAGCTTTTAATTGCCCTGCATCGTGGTATTGTGACATTATTTCAGAGATTGCCGCTAAGCTGAACCCCATATTCTTCAAAACGCTAATGCGATTTGCAAGGGGAAGCTGGGCAGCACTATAGTAGCGGTAACTTGTAAAATTGTCAATGCTTTCCGGTTTTAGTAATCCTATCTCATCATAATGGCGCAGCATACGAATGCTAATGCGGGTCAGTTTTGAAAAATCACCTATTTTTAGCATAATTCATCAACACTCCTTTCAGCCTAAAGACTTTGAGCGTAGCTCATAATCTCAATCCGAATCATAGATTCGGGTTGAATCGTAGATTCGGGTTTTATAGTAATAGTGTTTACAGTCTTTCATACAATGTATGGTTTTTGAGCTCAATCTTATTATAGAGTATACCATAATGTGAGAGTCAATAAGAAAATTCTTTTCTCGAAAATTCTTTTCTCGAAAATTCTTTCTAGAAAATTATTATTCTTGAAATTTCTTTCTCGAAGATTTTTTCATATCCGGCGAAAATTCATTGTTGGAAAAATGGCTTCACTATGATATAATGTCGGTACTGATGTACCGACTTATAAAAATGCGGTTTCAAAGTTATCGCAATGCGAAAGAAACTGCGAATAAATAAAGGAGAATGTAAACCATGAAAACAACAAAAATCTTCGCGCTCGCCATTGCGCTAATAATGGTATTCGCGTTAGCCGCTTGCTCTGATAGCGGCAACAACAATTCAGGCGGCAGTACCAACACGCCGCCGCCATCGGAAACGCCATCCGCACCCGATACGTCCACGCCGTCACCGAACCAAACACAGGGCAGCGGTGATAATGACCCCGGAACAGGCGACCCTACGAACGGAAATGGCGGCGATGTAATCATTCCCGATAACGGCACACCACCGTATGTAGAACCGCCACTTGAAAGTCACGCAGGAGATAAGGGATATTTCTATGTGACTACCGACGACTATGCTGTTTGGATTAATCGTCTTATTGCTGATGATGGATGGGTTTATATGGTTGCCAGTTTTGGCGGGGACGGGTCGGTGGTCAACTACCATTGGAAACTGGTAACGGATACTGTCGAAGCTGCCGAAAGCCGCACTCAAGGCCACGACGGGTACATCCGCATAGACAATGTCCTCTACCCCAATCCCGACCGTACTGTAGATTTTAATGAGGCTTCTTACCTTTATCCTCCGAACTGGAGTGATAAAGATGCGTTCTTAAATATAACTGAAGGCGATGATGAGATTAAACGTAGATGGGGCGTTGACGAATTTTATTTTTCACAGCCATAAGTACACACACAACGGAACAGAGTTGTAGTTAGAGATTATCCAATATTTATTTGGCTTGCGCAAGATTTTTATGCTATAATCTTTATATGGAAAAAAGATTGCCGGGCGTTTATCCGGACCAAAAGAAAAATAAAGAAAAATATTACCGCTCTTCGCTGACTTTCAAGAGAAAGCATATCAGCCTTGGAAGCTATGAAAGTATGCTTAAGGCTCATGCCGCTTATCTTGAAGCAAAAATGATTATCAAAAATAAAGAAATTACCCTTTCCGACTATTCGCCGCACCGGATTTTACCCCATGGCAAGTGGGTAGTCTTATTAAATTTCCGCGATTCCAATTATTATTTTAATACGCCCATCTTTATCCGGAAAAATTATTTCGAATATCATCTTAAGCCAACGATGATTCTTAAGTTTGACATTGACGACTTATTTTATTATTCGACAAGGACAATCATGAAGCGCGGCGGGCATTATTTTGTTTCCGATTATGGAATGCAGGTCAATATTTTAAACCGCTACGGCATCAAAAACTATGGCGTTAAAAACCGTGATTATCGTTTTGTCAATGATGATGAAACTGATTTCCGCTATGAGAATATCGAGATTATCAACCGTTATAATGGCGTAAGAAGAATAACGAAGCGCGGGAAATTTTTGTACCGCGTCAAAATCCATATCGTCGGGAATTATACGGTTGGCACTTATGAAACCGAAAACGAAGCGGCAATTGCCTATAATAAAGCGATTGACATCCTTAAAAAAGCCGGGGTCAAAAAGCAATTCGTCCCTAATTATATCGAAACAATCACGGCGAAAAGTTATGCGGATATTTATTCAAAAATCATTATTTCGCCAAAAGTGGTAGGGTATAAACCTGCCTAGATTGCGGGTACGCCCGCAATGACATTATGAAGCAATGATATTATCCCAGCAATAACGTGTAACAAGCAATATATCCAACTAACGCGCCGTATAATCAACAAAACTAATATTCATATTTACATTCCCGGTGACTCCGGAAACCGATCCGGTAAAAGAATATTGCCAAACCTGAAACTTATAAGGATAATCCGGCAAGTCACCAGGCTGGGAAAGCCAGATATCATATTCCATGAGTTTCGTTAGGTCAATCTGCTCAATCAGCCATTCTTTATTGCCATAAATCATGGGCGTATATCCTGCGCCGCTCATATAATTGCAAAAAGTGGCGGTGATCTCGGTTTTTTGGGTTCTGGTAAGCCTGTCAATCCGTGATGAATCAAAAGCGATAAAATCCATATGGAAAACAACCGGATAAGTGATTTTTTCCTCTGCCAGCATTTCTATTACCAAAGAAGCCTCTTCGGTTGCTTCCGCTTCGTTTATGGCTTGGGAAAAGAAATAAACACCAACGTTTAAGCCGCTTTCAACCGCCGCTTTTAGGTTTTCGCTAAAATCCTCATCAATGGTTATGTGGCCAGTCTCATATCCCCTTGCGCCGACCCGAAGCATTACAAAATCAACCCCGGCACTTTTAATCCGGTTAAAATCCAACCTGCCATTTTGGCGTGAGACATCAATGCCCAAATAAGAGACTGGTTTGTCAAATTCAAAATAAGCCATCCTGTCCCGGCGCAAAATAAAGCCAAGCGGATCGTAATTATTACGGGTGATAAAAGGATTAATCGGCACCCATTCCGATGTGCCGTTACGCCGCTCAACAAAAGTATGGCGGCCGTCTTCCGAGGGGTCTAGCGGCTCCGGGGACGGCGAGTAAACTGGCTGCTCCGGCGTGACTTCCTCATTGCCTAAGCCTAAGTCCTCATCACGCTCAGGAAACAAATCCCAAAAACTTAAATCTTCAACCCTTAGCTGGCTGTCTTCTGTTTGGGAAATGGCATTATCATTAATATTGTGAGCTGTTGGGTTTGGATTCGGGCTTCTTACAGCGTTCCGGTTATTTCCTTGGCTATTGCTAAAAAAGACGACTGCCAAAATCAAAAAGACAAAAACAGAAACCCCGCCAATCGCATAAGCAATCGGTATGCCTCTTCCTTTATCGTAATAATCGTTTTCATCTGGCAATTTCATATTAATCACTATCTTCCCAAAATAACCCGAATCATGGATTCATTTAAATCCTTAAATCAAGAAAGTAAACCCGAAAAATGCCATTGACATCAACCCGGCAATAAGTAATATAACCGGCAACCCTTTAAATGATTCCGGGATATTGTTATAGATGATTTTTTCGCGGATTCCCGCCATAATTATGATTACAATCGCAAAACCAAAGGCAAGGGCAAAGCCGTTCATCAGATTGTGAAGAAAACCAAACCCTGTCTGGGCGTTAATAAGCATTGCGCCTAAAACAACACAGTTTGTCATGATAACAGGCAAATACATCCCCATTGCCTTAAAGCTTTTATTAAAAAACCTTTTCATTATCAGTTCAATTAATTGGACTAAAGCAATTATCACCAAAATAAAGATGATTGTCTTTAAAAAAACGACATTCCGCTTTAGCAGGATATACTCATAAATAAAGCCGTTGATTGCCGACGCAAAGGTGATTACAAATATCACCGTCATGCCCATTCTAGCTGCTGTTTTGGTTTTTTCTGATGTACTCATTAAAGGGCAAAGCCCTAGAAATTGGCTTAAAACAATATTATTAATCAGTGATGAGGTCAGTAAAATAATAAATAAATCTTTAATCATTTTTTTCTCCCTCCGGCTTTGTTTTTGCTATTTTTAGTTTTATTTCTTTTTTCTCTTTCTCTTTTTTCTCTTTTTTCTCTTTTTTCTCTTTCTCTTTTTTCTCTTTCTCTTTTTTCTCTTTCTCTTTCTTTACTTTTTTTTCTGTTTTACCCTGCGGTGCTTCCGAGGTTTTATTTTTATCATTGTCCTCTGCTGTTTCCGGTGATGGGTTTTCTTTATTATCTTCCGCTGCTTCCGGTGATGTTTCTTTTTTATTATCTTCCGCTGCGTCCGGTGATGTTTCTTTTTTATTATCTTCCGCTGCGTCCGGTGATGTTTCTTTCATCACTTTGTGAACTTTCAATTTTTTGTGAATCGCAAAAAGGAACGCCATGATAAAAAACGCGCCGGGGGCAAGAACAAAAATCGAAACACCCGGATATGATGGCGGCATTACCCTAAAGCCGAATAATTCGCCCACTCCAATAAACTCGCGAATTGCCCCAATCATCATTAAAGCCAAGGTAAAACCAAGCCCCATCCCGAAAGCGTCAAAAACTGCCAGCAAAACTTTATTTTTTGCCGCGTAGTTTTCCACCCGGCTCATAACTATGCAATTTACGACAATTAAGGGGATATATATCCCTAAGGCTTTGTCCAAGGCCGGAAGAGCCGTTTTGATAATCGCTTCGGCAATTGTCACAAATATAGCAATAATGATAATATAGGCCGGAAGCCTTAATTTGTCCGGAATCGAATTTCTGATTAGTGAAATAACTAAATTCGAAAACAAAAGGACAAAAAGGGTGGCAAGCCCCATCCCAATCCCATTAAGGGCTGAGGTCGTCACATAAAGCGCCGGGCATAAGCCAAGCAAGAGGACAAAAAGCGGATTTTCTTTGACAATCCCATTAAATAACCGCTCCACCGCCGCATTTGATTTTAAGTTTAATTTTTTAATCATTTCTTGTCCCTGTTCCCATTTTATTAAGCAAAGGTACGATTAGGTTTCCAATAATCACCGCAAAAGCAATGCCTTCAAATCCGTAGCCGCGAAGCGAAAACTGCGCGGTGAGAAAACCTAATAAAATGCCGTAAAGAATCTGGTTTCGAGCCGATATTGGCCGTGTCACATAATCCGTGGCGATGAAAAAAGCGGCAAACACCAAACTGCCTGTCAAATAAGACGCAAGATAATCCGGTGAAAAACTGCCTGTAAACATCACGATAAAAGCAAAAAATGAAATAATATAAGCACCGGGGATTTTTAGGTCAATAACGCCCAGGATAATCAGAAAAGCCGCGCCAAGGATAATTGCCAGCATTGAGGTTTCGCCAATTACCCCGCTGGTATTTTTTACCAGCATATCCAATAAGCTTGGACTTTCGCCTTCTAAGGCAGGATTCCGGTAGTTAAGAAGCGGCGTAAATGAGATAAATAAAAAGCTTCGCGCCGCCATCGCCGGATTCATAATATTTTGCCCCAAACCGCCAAACAGCATTTTTACGATCACAATCGCAAACATCCCGCCAACTGCCCCCAGCCATAATGGAGTATCGGGGGGCAAGCTAAGCGCAAGCAAAAGCCCGGTCACGACTGCCGAATAATCATCAATTGTCACCGCCCTTTTTAAGATTAAGCCCGTGACATATTCGGTCACGACTGCCGTTCCAACCGTCACCAAAATCAGATAAAGAACATTAAGCCCAAAATTGTAAATGCCAAACCCGGTTGCTGGCATTAGCGCTAAAATCACCACCAGCATAATCCCGCTGGTATTGATTTTGGATCGTAAATGGGGGCTTGCTTTTGTTTTTCCGTTCATTCTTTCCTTTCAACTCATAAGGGGGAGCTTCATGCTTTTAATTGCTTCGGTTAAATCGAGCTTTGCCGGACATATGTAACTGCAACAGCCGCATTCAAGGCATTCTTTTCCGGCGTGTTTAATAAAGGAAGCTTTGTCATCGTGTTTCGCAAAAACAGCCAGCTGCTGTGGCAATAGGCGCTCCGGGCAAACCGAAACACATTTCAGGCAGTTTATGCAGGCTGTTTGATTTGATTTTAGGACTTCGTCTTTTGTCAGCAAAAGGATTGCGGTTGATAATTTCGTCACCGGAATGTCGGTCTCTTTAAGGGCATTTCCCATCATCGGGCCGCCGGAAATGATTTGTTCCGGCTTTTTTATGTAACCGCCAGCAGCTTCTATTAATGTATCATAGCTTGTCCCAAGGCGGACGCAAAAACTTCTTGGTCCTTTGATTGCGTTGCCGGCAACAGTTACAATCCGGGAGGTTAAATTTTTGTTGGTTAGCACCGTCCGCTGGATATTAATCACCGTGTCGATGTTTAGTAAAATTACGCCAACCGCTTCCGCTGTAATTGCTGTGCTGGTAAAGCGTCCCGTCACCGCCGAGATTAATTGCCGTCCCGACCCTTGCGGATATTTGTTTTTGAGGATTTTAATACTTATCCTTGCTTCTTTTACGGTTTTTTCCCTTAATAAATCGATACAGTCTGTCTTGTCGTCGGCAATGGCAATTACGCCGCGGGCATAAGGGAATAATTTTAACAGTACTTTTAGGCCGCCGATTAGGCGGTCAGGCTCGGAAAGCATTAAGTGGTGGTCGTTTGTTATGTAAGGCTCGCATTCAGCCCCATTAATAATAATATGTGATATTTTATCCGGGTTTTGGGGTGATAATTTGATATGGGTCGGATGGCCTGACCCGCTCATGCCAATGATTCCGGCATCCTGAATCCGGTTGATGATATCGGGATTCGCCATTTCAGCTAGGGGAATTGGGGACGGATAGTCAATTTCATCATATAACCCATCATTTTCAATAATTATGCTTTTGACTTGCTCGCCAGTAAAAATAGCCCGCTTTTTTATGCCCCTGACAATTCCTGAAACGCTTGCGTGGACTGGGACGGAAAAAAAGCCGTCCGCCCTGCCGATTTTCTGCCCCGCAAAAACTTTGTCGCCAACTTTTACAATTGCTTTCGCTGGAGTGCCGTATTTCCCTGCCAGAGGGTATACAAGTTCTTTGCCGGGAAGAACGATTTCAATGGGGGTCGTTTTCGCCATTTCTTTATTATTGCGGGGGTTTATTCCCCCAATAAAGGTTTTTAGTGTCATCATTTTATTATCATATCATTTTTCTCTTAATCGCGCAAGTTTTAATCCTGTAATCCTGCGTTGGCTTACTCCGCGCGTTTAAGAGTGTCAATTAATTCCGCGCGTTTGAGAGTGTCAATTAACTCCGCGCGTTCGAGAGTGTCGATTCAGCGCCCGACGCGCTTTCGCTCCGAGAGAATCGTTTTGACGATATCTCAAGGGTCGGTCTTATGAATCGCACTCTCTATCGCACGAGGAAGTGTTTGGCTGTGTCATTGCGGACTTGCTCCGCAATCTCGTAAGTCATAACTTATATGTACATGAGCAAAATTTTTCCGCGTCCTGCCCTTTGAGACAAGAAAATCATCGTGTGGAAATTAAAATTTCCACTTTCTATTTAAGCAGTTTCACAAGCTACGCTTGTGAAATGCAGAGGTGTAAAATGCGCAATTAAGGAGCAAATAAAAAAAATCGCGAGCAATATTCCTGTCTATGAAATAGGAATTTGCCGCGATTTATTTTTATGACCGAAAATTGTGCATTTTGCTTTTGATTTCACAGTCTCATGGGTGGCGTGGAAATTTATTTGCTCATGGACAGTACATACAGAACACCATAGGGATTGCGGCTAAAGGCCGCAATGACGCAGGCTGCGAAAGCGCGTCGGACGCCCCATCGGCAGCTCTCGATACGCGGAAAACCCATAAAGCGATTGCGGCTCGGAGGCCGCAATGACGCAGACTAAAATAAAGGTTTACTCTTTTCGCATTAGTGTAATCATGCTATAATATCGATACTGACGTAATCGACATTGGAATGATTTACTTGGCTCGTGCATTGCCCATGCGTGTGGATTTATGGTATAATGTCACTAAGACATTATACCAGCGCAGTTTTAGTGCGCATCCCCCGGTGGGGTCATGATTTCGTTAGAAATCATGGTATAATGAATAATCAAATAGATATACTTAAAAAAGGAAAGGTAAAAAAATGCGTACTGAAACTGAAATTCTTCATAATTTTACGATAAAATATCCTTTGGGCAAAATCGCCCCTTTAGAAAAAATATTATTTCTTGACATTGAAACCACCGGATTCCAGGCCGCCAGCTCCACCCTATACCTAATCGGCTTAGCCTACTACGAAAACAACGACTGGCACCTAATCCAATGGCTGGCCGAAACTTATGAAGAAGAAAAAGTAATCATCAATGCCTTTTTCCAATTTTCCGCTGGTTTTACCCATCTTTTCCACTATAACGGCAATAATTTTGACCTGCCATTCATCATGCAAAAATGCGCCAAATATGGCTTTTCCTATCATTTTGACAACTTCATCGGCATTGATATTTACCGCCGGATTACGCCTTACCGCGAACGGTTAGGGCTTCCTAACTGCAAACAGAAAACAATCGAAAATTTCCTCAAAGTAAAACGGCTTGATTTGTATGACGGCGGTGATTTGATTTCTGTTTACCATGATTACGTTTCTTCACCGTCAAACGAGGGCCGCTATTTAATGCTGCTCCATAATAGCAGCGATTTAAAAGGCCTGCTTTCCATCACGCCGATTCTTGCTTACCATGATATGTTTAACGGAAAAATCAAAGTCAGGAAAGTACAGGCAAACTATTTTACGGATATCCGGGGCAAAAGCAAAAATATGCTTTATATGAAGCTAAAATTAAAAACGGAGCTTCCGTACCCGCTTTCATTCAATAATAACAGGTGTTATTTTAAATATGAAGATAACGAGGGTTATCTTGCCGTGCCGATTTATGAAGAAGAAATGAAATATTTTTATGCCAATTACAAAGAGTATTATTATCTTCCGGCTGAAGATATTGCGTTACACAAAACGATTGCAACTTATGTCGATAAAGAATTCCGCATAAATGCCACCGCTTCAAATTGTTATGCCCGCAAAACGGCAACCTTCCTGCCCCAGTGGGATGTCCTTTTAGAGCCATTTTTTAAGCGTGATTATGAAAGCAAGGACTTATTTTTTGAAGTCACTGATGAATTAAAGCGCGACCGTGAGTTTTTCGCAAACTATGCCAGCCATGTCTTAAATGCAATGAAATAAGGCTAATCTTTACCGTAAAAGAATGAACTGATCCGGTTATAGCCTATTTCGGCATGATTAATGATTTGCTCGGTGCTTCCGATAAAAAGATGGCCGCCGGAAGCAAGGGACTTATAAAATTTCTTAAAGATCTCGGTTTTGGCCTCTTCGGTAAAATAAATCAAGACGTTGCGGCAGACGATTAAGTGATTGCCTGACGGATAAGTATCTTTTAAGAGATTGTGTTCTTTAAAATCAACCTGTCTTTTTATTTCATCAGATATCTGGTACGAAGGGCCAATTTTGGTGAAATACTTTTTCTTAAACTCGGACGGCACTCCGGCGATGCTCTTTTCATGATAAAGGCCAACCTTTGCTTTCGCTAAAACCTGCTTATCAATATCCGTTGCATAAATCCGGATCTGGTTAAGCGGTAAATGCTTTGAAAGAGCCATTACCAAGGAATACGGCTCGTCACCTGTTGAGCAAGCCGCACTCCAGATTTTGAGGTTTTTGCCAAACTTGTCAATAATGCGGGGAAACACATCTTTATCAAGAATATCCCATTGCCCCGGATTGCGGTAAAATTCAGAGACATTAATCGTCAAGTAATTAACAAACTCTTCAAATTTAGCCGTATTTGTTTTAAGCTCATTTATATATTTATCATAACCATCAACCGCATTTTTGCTGATGAGCGTGTCAATCCGGCGTTTCATCTGCTTTTCTTTGTATGCGTTAAGATCGATTTTGGTTAAATCAAAAACTGCTTTTTTGAACCATTCATAATTATATGTCATTTTATGTCCCATGCCTTTCAAACAGTATTTATATAACTGCTTAATAATAATTGGGAAAGTCCGTTTTCCACCTTAGAACTATTAAGTTCCATAATATGTAAGAAGGCTTAATTTATCCTTCTTATACTTTTAAGTATCGGTTTCTTATGCTTCTTCTTTTGCTTCTTCTTTTGCTTCTTCTTTTGCTTCTTCTTTTACTTCTTCTTTTACTTCTTCTTTTACTTCTTCTTTAGCTTCGGTTTCTTTAGTTTTTTTTGCCTTTGGTGCTTTCTTCGCCGGAGCTTTGGCAGGTTTATCTTCGGTTGCTGCGCTAGCTTCAATTGCCGCATGAGCTGTCGCGTCAGCTGTTGTGTCAGCTGTTGAACTAGCTTCAATTGTTGCGTCAGCTGTTGAACTAGCTTCAAGCGCTGCGTCAGCGTTTGCACTAGCTACAGCTATTGCGTCAGCCATAGTAGTAACTTCATCAAAAGCTTCTGCTTGGTCTAAAACTGCCCCCTCTTCATCTTCCGGCAACAATGCTTTAATGCTTAAGCTGATTTTGTGGTCATTTTCATTAAAATCAACTATCCTTGCCGTCACCGTATCGCCGACCCTTAATTTGTCCGAGGGCCTGTCAATATGCTCCCTTGCAATCTGTGAGACATGAAGCAGCGCGTCAACTCCCGGCTGAAGCTCAACAAATGCGCCAAAATCCGTCATTCTCGCAACTCTTCCTGTCACCTCTGAACCAATGGCAAAATCAGTCATGGCATCTTTCCAAGGATTTGCGTCAGGGAATTTGCGGCTTAGGGCAATTTTGGTTCCTCTAATGTCTTTGATAAAGGCTCTGACGGTGTCGCCAGATTTCATGTAGCGGCGCGGATTTTCGACCCGCCCCCAAGACATCTCGGAAATATGGAGCAGCCCATCAGCCCCGCCGATATCAACAAACGCGCCAAAATCGGTTACATTTTTGACTACGCCCTCTTCGATGATGTCACCAATCGCAATCCGTTCTAAGAGCTGCCTGTGCATTTCCGCCCTTTCCGCATTAAGGACCTGCTTGCGGTCGCCGATATATCTTCTACGCTTAGGATTGTATTCGCTAATGATGAACTTTATCTCGCTTCCTAAATATTTGCCCAGGTTCTTCTCGTAAGTGTTAGATACGAGGCTGGCAGGGATAAAGATTTTCACTTCTTCGACAATTACACTAAGGCCGCCGTCAAGCACTTGGGTTACCGTTGCGGTAAGGGGCTCTTTATTAAGATACGCTTCCTCAATCCGCTTGTTGCCGCGGTCGGCCGCAAGGCGTTTGTAGGTAAGGAGTACTTGTCCGTCGCCGTCATTGACTTTGAGTACTTTTACTTCCATCGTATCGCCAAGCTTCACGATTTGGGTCATGTCTACGCCTTGTTCGTTGGTGTATTCATGTTTTGTCAAAATGCCGTCTGATTTGTATCCGATATTCAGAATGACCTCATCAGGCTTAACATCAATGACTGTACCCTCAACTACCTCTCCTGTTTGTATTAATTTAATCGAATCTCCCAGCATTTGTTCAAAAGTTAGTTCTGACATATTTTTGAATCTCCTCAATTATATTGTTTGGGGTGGAAGCCCCCGCTGTGATACCTATCAGAGTAGTTGTTTCGGGCAGAGCAAGCGGCAAGTCCTTTAGGGTCTGCACAAAATAGGTATTTGCACATTCCTTTCGGCTTATCTCAACCAGCTTTGCTGTATTGGAACTGTGTATATCCCCAATCACGATCATGACATCTACTTCTTTTGCGATAAGTCCTGTTTCTACCTGCCTTTCCTCTGTTGCATTGCAGATAGTATTTACAATCGTACCATTGTAACATTTTTCCGTAAAAATATCAACTAATTTTTTTAATTTGTTGTAGTTAAATGTCGTTTGCGAAACAATGCAGGCATTTTCCTTTATTTTCTCGGCTAAAATAACCGCATCTGCTTCGGATTCGGCGACAAAAACTTCGCCCTCTGCCCAGCCGGTTATGCCTTCCACTTCGGGATGGCCGTTGTTGCCGATAATAATTATCCTTTTCCCATCCCGGCTTTCTTTTTCAACAATCTGGTGAATGCGGCGGACATAGGGGCAGGTTGCATCAATTACTTTTAGGTTTTGGCTGGCCAAAATCCGATGGATTTTCTTTGCCGCCCCATGGGCGCGGATAATAACCGTGCCTTTCGTAACTGCTCTTAGCTCATCTTCATTGTCTAGGACGATAACGCCTTTTTCCTTTAAGTCTTTGACGACCTCCATATTGTGGATAATCAGGCCATAGGTGTAAATCGGCGAACCGTCATTTTTTTTGATTTGCTCATAAACCGTATCTACTGCCCGGCGGACCCCAAAGCAAAATCCGGCGTTTTTTGCCATGATGATATTCATATTAAGCCAGCTTTCTATTTTTAAATATTACCGTTTCTGCCCGCAAATTTCAATGATTAAGGCACTAACTTCTTCGATTGTCAAATCAGAAGTATCAACCAAAACCGCGTCCGCTGCCTGTTTTAGCGGCGCGTGTTCCCGGCTCATGTCCTGATTGTCGCGCTTTATGATGTCCTGCTCGATGTCATCTAAGTCAAGGGGGCTTTCCTCATTGGCGTTATTTGCTGTAAGCTCAAGGTAGCGGCGTTTCGCCCTAATCCGGCTTGAAGCGGTTAAAAAAACCTTGACATTGGCATTCGGCAGGACACAAGTGCCGATATCACGCCCATCCATGACAACATCGTTTTCCTCTGCTAACTTAATCTGCAAGCCAAGCAGATGTTCGCGGACTTTGGGATTTGCGCTGCTTTTAGAAGCAATTAAGCCCACTTCTTCCGTCCTAAGGTAAGCATTGACGTTTTCGCCGTTTAAGAGAACGATTTGCTCATTGTTTTCATAGCGGATCGTAATCTCCGCTTTAGGGCATATTAAAGAAACTGCTTCATCATCATTGGCATTTATGTTGCTGCGCAATAAAAAGAGGGCCATTGCGCGGTACATTGCGCCTGTATCTACGTATATGAAATTTTTTTGCTTGGCAATAAGCTTTGCAATGGTGCTTTTTCCGGCTCCAGCCGGGCCGTCAATCGCAATCTGGTATCCCATGGTTGCTCCTTTGTTATTCTGTCTGTGCTTCGTTGATACTAATTCCACCTCGGCATATATTGTATTTAGGTGTATTGTCTGTGCCTTTGATACAATTCCACCTCGGCATATATTGTATTAGGTGTATTGTCTGTGCCTTTGATACAATTCCACCTCGGCATATAGTGCATTTAGGTGTATTGTCTGTGCCTTTGATACAATTCCAATCGCGGCCCTTGAGAGATGTCGCTACTTAGTTCGTGTCCTGTACGAACTTATGTAGCGCAACATCTCTCATGGAGCGAAAGCGCGCCCAGCGATGGAATTAGTATCAATACGGCGCAGACTCTATACCTACACATATACTATACCTACACCTTTACACTATATCCCCCCCGGCACTTTTCCCGGCCAAATACCCGGTTGACCAAGCTATCTGGAGATTGTAGCCCCCGGTCAAAGCATCAACATCAATCACTTCCCCGGCAAAATACAAACCCTTTACAAGCTTTGATTCCATCGTCTTTGGATTAATATCCTTAACATTGACTCCGCCCTGCGTAATAATTGCTTCCTTAAAACCAAGGCTTCCTTTTATTTCAAGCGTAAAACCCTTAATCATCTTAACTAAACCATGCCGCTCCTCTTTGGTAATCTTATTTACTATTTTGTCCGGGGCCAGGCGCGAACGCCTTAAAATAATCCCGATCATCCTGTTCGGGAGAAGCCAAACGAGAATGCTTTTAAGGTATTTGTTCTGGCCTTTTTCAAAGTCGCGCAGCAAACGCTGATCAAGCTTCTCAAAGGATAAGGCTGGCTTTAAATCAATAACAGCTGTTATTTTTTCTGGCTCTTCGATGGCTGATAAATGCTTCGCGTAAAAGCTGCTTGCCGACAATATCAACGGGCCGCTTAAGCCAAAATGGGTGAACAACATCTCACCAAACCCTTTGTAAATAACCTTTGACGGCGATTCAATAGCGACCGTTATGTTTTTCAAGGATAAACCTTGTAAATCTTCTCTCCACGTCTCTTTAACCTTTAGGCCCACCAGGGCCGGGCTTGGGGTTAAGATTTTATGTCCGGTGGAAGCGGCAAAACGGAAACCATCCCCGGTCGAACCAGTTGCCGGGTACGACATCCCACCTGTTGCGATGATTAGCTTGTCCGCTTTAAGCTGCTGATTGTTTTTTAAAATAACGCCTGTTATTTTATGCTTGCAAGAATCCTTTTTCGTCCCGGCTTCATAAGCTTTAGTGATTATTTCGGTAACTTCTGTCCTTAGAAGTATTTCCACCTCCAGGCGAGTTAATATTTTTTTTAATACTTTAGTGACATCTGATGAACGGTCCGAGGCCGGAAAAACACGGCTTCCCCGCTCCACTTTGAGTTTTAGCCCATTTGCTTTTAAAAATTCCTGGAGCATCATGCTGTCAAACCCTACATATGCACTATAAAGGAATTTCGGATTGGTGACGATATTTTCAAAAAAATCCGCATTGGCAGAGTTATTGGTAATATTACAGCGTCCCTTGCCAGTCAGAAAAAGTTTTTTGCCTAATTTTTCACTTTTATCAATCAGGATTACGCGGTTTCCTGATTCGGCGGCGGTAATTGCTGCCATCATCCCGGCTGGGCCGCCCCCAATTACGATGATATTTTGCATTTATTACCTTTCAATCCGCAGCCTAAGGTTTCTTGAGCGGATAAAATAACACCGGGGTTTCATCGATGAAATTTATCTCATCATTTAGGTATACCTGATAATTATTCCAAGCTTCTTCAAGGCTTTCAAGATTAGTCCTGACTTCCTCTGGGCGTTTAAGGCAAAGCGCAACAACAAGGGCATTTATCACGCTAAGCGGGGCGACAAGGGAATCGACAATTGAAACCATGTCGCTCCTCGCCAAAAGGTTACATGATGAATAAAGATTCATCGGCGAATGGATTGTATCAGTAATGGTGATGACCTTTGCGTTCCGGTCGCTGGCAAACTCCATCGCTTTTAGGGTCCGCATTGAATAACGGGGGAAGCTTATCCCAATGATAACGTCATTTTCATTAATCCGCAACATCTGTTCAAATAATTCCGTCACCGATGTAGTTTTAAGTAAAACGACCCGGTCACGGATCATATTGAGGTAAAAATTCAAGAATTCCGCCAAAGGCTCACAGCTTCTAAGGCCAACCAGATAAACCGTCCTTGCGCCGATAATTGCGTCAACGGCCGCTTCAAAAGTGACTGGATCAAGATTTGTAATCGTATCCTTTATTTTTTCGATATCCGAGTTAAGGACCGAAGCCAAAATCTCTGACTGCGTGCTTTTCCCATACTTAGCTCCAACCTTTTCGACATTGTTAAGCTTGTTTTTGACCCATTCTTCTAAAACGCGCTGAAATTCGGGATATCCGTCATAACCAATGCCCGTTGCAAAACGCACAACTGTTGATTCACTGACACCAATCGTTTCGCCCAGCTTGGCTGCCGTCATAAAAACCGCCTGCTCGTAATGGTCGGCAATATAAGCGGCAATGGCTTTATGGCTTTTACTCATCCGCGGAAATTTGTCATTCATCCGGGAAATAATATCATGCTCCATGTGTTTTCTTTATTTCCTTTTGCATATTCGAAGCAATTTAGCGTTGCTTAGCTAAATGCCTTATATGATTCTTCAAGCAATTTTTGCGTATCATTTTCGCTCAAATCGTAATCGCCGGTTAATGACATACAAGCTGAGCCATGAATCACCATCCACATTTTCATGAATAAATCGCTGGCGTCCTTGATCCCGGCGGCTTTTGCTTTGCTAATTTCTTTGCTGACCGCTCCCGATTCGCCGTTAATCAAATCATAAAGCGTCCTGCCGTGGCGTTTATCAGAAATAAATAACAGGGAAAAAATATTTTTGTTGTCAAGGGCGAAGCGGATATAAGCCATTCCTAAGTTTACGAATGGAATATTGCTCCTTTGGGCAAACGCCAAATAAAAATCTTCAAAATATGTAACCGCCTTTAGGAATATCGCCTGCTCCATTTCTTCTAAGCTTTTGAATACTCTGAAAATCGGCTGGGTTGAGCAATTAGCTTTGGCCGCCAGCTTCCTTGCGGTAACACTTATTATGCCCTCTTCTTTCATCATCGCAAACGCTACATCAAGAATACCGTCACGGGAAATTGATTCTTTTCTCGCCATATAAATGACCATGCCTTTCCAATATTTGCAAATTTTAGGCTTTACTAATAACGACTGTTATTATATAGTAGCGCAAATAGTAAAAAATGTCAAATTTATTTCAGCATTTTTCGAAGAGCTATTTCTATTTCCCTTTCTTTTCCGGTCTTACGTTTTCCTTTGGCAGGTTTTTTTTTGTCTACCCTGACTTGGTTAATTACTCTTTCAATTTCTTCCTCGCTGACATCAGCTGATTCAATTATTTTTTTCATCTCTTCTTCTTCCTCTTCATCAATTTCTTCAATTTCCCCAATCTCTTCTAGTTCCTTAGTATCTTCAACTTCCTCAATCTCTTCTGCTTCCCCAATTTCTTCTGCTCCCTCAATATCTTCAACTTCCTCAATCTCTTCAACTTCCTCAATATCTTCTGCTTCCTCAATCTCTTCAACTTCCTCACTTTCGGAAGATTCATTACTGATTTCGTCAAACTCAACCTCGGCTTCCGCCTCGTTATTTTCTTCGCTCCGGATAATATGGGCAATCGTATCATCAATCATCTGGCTGCATGGAAGCTTAGCTAAAGCCTTTGGCCGCCTAAGGACCAAGATAAACAAAGCGACGACCGCCGCCGTATTTAGAATCAGCAAAAACGCGCCCACGCCGGAATCAACCAGCCATTTGGTCATCGAAAATTTGCTATAGACATTAACTTCCGGCACTTCTTCCAAGTATAAAACAAAGTCAATTACGGCCAGCCGTTTCGTCCCATGCACCAAAATTTTGATGACGGCTTTTTCGGAATCGACCGTTGCCGTAGTGCTTTTAATGCCGTAAAAAGTCCCGATTTCGTTTAGGACATTGCTCCAGTCAAGCAAAAAATCATAAGCCCATGTCCCATAATACTGCTCGATAGCTCCGTCTTTTACAATTTGGTTGAAATCGTCAACAAAGCTATTGCCAATCCGGATTGCCTCTTCAACTGACAAGAAATTGCCATCAGGCTCGGCGGCGTTTACTTTTTGAGAGCAAATCACCCCAAACAGAACCGCAATAATACTGCTTACCAATAAAAATTTTTTCATTTGGAAGTTCCTTTCATACCATGCTTTCATTTGTTACAAAATGAGTATAGCACATTTAGAAGAATTTTCCAAGTATCTATTTTACACAAAATAAATTTAGAATATAAGAAAAAATGAAACGATAATCAATTCTTTCAATTGATGTTTCCGCGACAACCGATAGCTCCTTTATTTTTTCACCATCCAAGTAATAAGATACCGCGCCGACCTTTAATCCGGCTTCAATCGGCGCGTTAAGGCTTTCCGGCACATCTATTTTGGCATTTACTGTTTCATCTTCCCGCAGCAGCCTTTGCCCTAAATCGTCTTCACTTAGGATTAAAAGATTTTCAAAAACAACATCATAGGGGCGGCCGCTTATGGTGACACCGTCATTAACCGGAATGGGGTTTAGCTCCGGCAGGGTAAAAACATCACGGAAAAAATAATTATCCAAGCCATACTCCATTAATTTTCTGGTATCAGACCATTTGTAGCTCCGGTTGCTTGGCCAGCCGCTGGCAAGAAGTGAAACGACATAAACCCGCCCATCACGCTCAAGGGCCCCGACATAAC
>Ga0099364_10005058_pt1 | contig 19725 bp, 17 predicted proteins | sample TergutTh196P3_FD_73070 | JGI IMG/M metagenome (GOLD analysis project Ga0099364, IMG submission 73070) | Microcerotermes parvus P3 segment gut microbial communities from Pointe-Noire, Republic of the Congo - Th196 P3 | ecosystem: Host-associated > Arthropoda: Insects > Digestive system > Gut ... | reverse complement strand
TCCCAGCCCGCTTCGATCACCACCGTTTTGGAGTATTCGCCGAGAGCGGCCTCAAAATCAACAATCGCATCGTTGAAAAGCTGCCTCTCCGAGTTCAGTGTGGCGGGGTCGGCCTGAGCGGCATAAAAGGCCATTCTGTTGAGATACACCCTCATTCTCGCGTTTGCTCCCGTCGCGTCCATCAGCGCTTCCAGCCCCTTGACGTGCATTTCAAAAATTTCTTCGGCGTGCCCCGCAATCGTATTGGTCATCACCATGCTGACAACGCCGATTACGGTTGCAAGTAATATAACAGCCAAAAATCCCACAAGTATTTTCGTTTTTATCTTCATATTTTTCATAATATACAAACCGCCTTTATTAATTATATTATATTATTACTTGATTTAAATAACCGTGCTTAAGTTATCCGACATCTCCAGAATTTTTTGGATATCCAGTAAAATTATCACTTGATCCCTGACTTTGCCTATACCCGACATAACTTCCTGATTTATTTGGGTATTATGATATTTCGGCACAGGCTCGATATATCCGTCGGACATATCCATAACCTCCGATACTTCGTCGACCATTACCCCGTTTTTATGCATACCCGATTCTTTTCTCACATTCACTATTATGATACATGTCTTGTCCGTAACCTCTGTGGCGCCTATGCCGAGTTTTTCTTTCAAATCCAGCACCGGGATTATCTGCCCTCTTAAATTGGTTATACCTTTAACGAAAGAAGGCGCGCCGGGAACCGGAGTTATATCCAGTTTTCTTTCTATGTTCTGAATTTTTAAAATCGGCACCCCGTATGTTTCTTTGCCGAGCGTAAATATTAAATGCTTGTTGTCTTCCGTCATCATTGTTTCTTCCGCCATAATTATTTCTCCTTTTTGTAGTTATAAAATTATTTTATATTATTTTATCCGGAAACCGCTCTTATCACCGCATCCGGTATATTGTCAAGCGAAACGACTTGGTTTGCCGCTCCTATTTCGATAGCTTCCTTGGGCATCCCGAATACGGTGCAGCTTTTTTCATCCTGCGCTATTGTGTGCGCACCCTCTTTTTTCATTTCGAGCATCCCCAGAGCTCCGTCCCTGCCCATACCCGTCATAATCACGCCTACCGCATTCTTACCCACGTATTTTGCCACCGAAAAGAACAAATTCTCAACGGCCGGCCGCTGATGGTATACAAGCGGACCGTCCATAAGTTTAGCATAATACACCGCGCCGCTCCGCACGACTTCCATATGCTTGTTGCCCGGAGCTATAAGCGCTTTGCCCGGCGCGAGTATCTCCATTTCACCCGCTTCTTTGACTTTTATCGCGCACATACCGTCGAGTCTCTCCGCGAATGTTTTGGTGAAATGCTGCGGCATATGCTGCACGATCACAATAGGCGGAATATTCGGCGGCAGAACCATTAAAACCTCGCGCAGAGCCTCTGTTCCGCCCGTTGATGCGCCCATTGCGATAATTTTATTGGTGGTTTTGATCATAGACCTCGCGGAATGATCGGTTCTTGACGCCCTCGACGCGTTTGACGCGGCTCTCTCCGCAAGCATTTTGAGTTTGTATTCCGGAATCGAAGCCACCGCTTTTATTTTATATATGAGCTGCTCCGACATATCGCCCACCGAATACATTGAACCCGGTTTGCACATCACCTCAAGCGCGCCGTATTCCACGGCCTTCATCGCCACTTCCGAGCCGGCTTCCGCAAGGGAACTCACTATAATCACCCGTATCGGATAATGTTTCATGAGTTTCTGCAGAAATGTCACGCCGTCCATTCTCGGCATCTCCACATCGAGCAGCAGTACATCGGGCTTTTCTTCGATTATTTTGTCACGCGCTATATAAGGGTCGGGAACCGCTCCGATTATTTCAATTTCTTTGTCTTTTGATAGTTCGGTTGTCAGGATTTTTCTGACCATAGCCGAATCATCACATATCAACACCTTTATTTTTGGCACAAAATCACCCCCTTAACAGCACAAATATATGCAAATATTAATTCGGCTGCGACATTTTAAATATTGCATCTATATCGAGAATAAGCGAAACTATACCGTCGCCCAAAATAGACGCGCTGTTCGCGTAAGCCACCGACGCATAGTCCGACATCAGCGGTTTTGACACCACATCCTGCCTGCTGAGTATTTTGTCAACCCTTAAAACAAGCATTTTTTGATCGGCTTCGAGCAGTATCATATCATATTCGTTCTCGTCATTCGGTTCAATCTCGTCATCGGGGATACCGAAAATCCTCTGTTTGGAAATCATGGAAACAATACTTCCGTCGGTAAGTTTTATGGCCCTGTTTTCCCCCTGGAGGCTCACCCAGTCGGTGTGTTTTGCCATAAAAAACTTTTTAACGCATATTGTGGGTATGATATATTTGTTGCCGCTTATATTTACAATTGTACCGTCGATAACGGCTAAGTTCTGCGGCAGTTTTATTTTAAAAGACGAACCCACGCCGAATTCGCTGTCGATCTCGATTTTCCCGCCGAGTTTTGTGACTATTTCCTCAACCACATTCATACCCACGCCTCTGCCCGAAACAGCGCTTACATTATCGTCCTGTGTTGAAAACCCGGGTTTGAATATGAATTTATATATTTCCTGCGGCGAATATTCACGGTTTTCGTTTATCATACCTTTCTGTTTGGCTTTTTCGTATACCCTTTTTAAATCAATTCCCCGTCCGTCGTCGCGTACTTCTATGTATACGCTTCCTTGTTTGGAATAACCGGCGATTGTCACCTGTCCTTCGGGTTTTTTGCCTACGGCTATACGGTCTTCTTCGCTCTTTTCTATGCCGTGGTCAACGGAATTGCGCACCATGTGCATGAGCGGCTCGAACAGCTTCTCTATAGCGCTCCTGTCCATCTCCATATCCACCCCTTCAAGGTTAACCGAGATTTTTTTGCCCAGATCAGCCGCAGTATCGCGCGCAACCCGCGTCAGCCGGTTGAATGTCTGCCGCACTTCGATCATTCTGAGCGACATTGAGAGCTCCTGTATTTCTTTTATCAGTTTTTCGGTTCTCGACAGTATATTTGCGGTTTTCGAGTCCTCGAGTTCGGTCAGGCTCGTGCTCTGCGAAAGCTGGGAATTATATATGAGCAGCTCGCTCAGCAAATCTATCAAAGTATCGACTTTATCCGTTGAAATCCTGACAAATCCGCTGTCGCTTTTTGCTGCGGTGCCGGGTTTCTCTTTATCGGTCGCAAGAGCCGTCACCACATCAAGCGGAGAAACCAGCTTTTCTTTGACCGCTACCTGGCCGAATTTTAAGTTTTCGTCTTTTTGTTTCGCGGCGATTGTATCGGCTTCATGGCTTGAAATATAGCCGCCGGCAGTCAGTATATCGCCCACTCTCTGTTCGGGCGCCGTCACAACCTCGATAATTTCCTCAAGCTTGTTGTACATCACGGACACCAAGTTGTCATCTTTCAAATTGTGCGGCGAATTTATACACTCCTCAAGGGTTTGGCACAAAAATATGATATTTTCCCTCTCGCGTATCGATACCCTTTTTTTGTTTGTCAGAGCTTCCTCAAACGCTATGGAAAGCCTGTTTGCAATAACGCTTATCGGACTGCTCGCGCCGCCGATATTCGCCGCCCGCAGCTCATTCATTCTTTCGATTATGTTTTTTACAATCTCATCGGTTATGAACTGCATCTCCACACCGAGAAGTTCAACGCTTATCTCCTGCATCCTGTCTATAATTTTTTTCTGTTTGTTGATATAGACGATTTTGTTCTGTATATCCTCGTTAGCTATTTTTAATGTTTCAACACTCTCTATATCGGCTATCTCTTTAAGGTCGGAGACCAGCTCGCTGATCTCGGTTTCACACATGATAACAGCCGTTATGGTCTCCGCATCAAACGCGGTCTCCCCGGCTGTGCCGAAACTGCTCTCGCTGATTCTGGGCGGCTCGGAATGTACGATAATGGCCGACTGCTCTATCCTGTCAAAAATCATCCAGGCGCGCACGGCTTTCATCGAGCTGTTTTTCATGAATTTTATGTCGAGTTTATATACGTTATATCCGCCGCCCTGTATGTTCTTATACAGAATTTCCCATAAATCGGCAGGCATATTTATATTCAAATCAAAGTCCCCGGTGAGCGGTCCCGCCGCTGCTGCTGCAGGGGGGGCAGCGGCTTCCTTGGGAGCGGCGCCGCCGGTTTTAAGTCCGGATAATCTTGCAGTCAAACTGTCCGGATCCATACCCGCATCCGAAGAATCGCGCTCCACCGCTTCAAGGCTGTCCTCAAGAAAATCATGGCACGCGAAAAGCACCTCAACGAGTTCATCGGTAAACTCTCTGGTGTTGTTTCTCACCTCCGCGAGCAGATCTTCCATTATGTGCATGACGCCCTGAATTTTCATGAACCCCATAGCCGCCGAGTTGCCTTTTATGGTATGCGCCACTCTGAAAATGTTGTTTACATCGTCCGCATCCCGCGAACCTCCCTGAACATTCATCAGCGCTTCGTTGAAAGTGACGATGCTCTCGCGTAAATCTTCGATATAACTGATTAAAATTTCTTCCATAATAATTTAAAACCTCGCTTTTTATTTATTTTTTAAACACCGCCGTGCGTACTTGTTTAAAGTTGTGTTTTTTACTGATTAAACTTTCCGAATGGCCTATAAAAAACAACCCATTCGGAACAATCACATCATAAAACTTGTTCACCAATTTTTCCTGCGTTTCATTATCCATATATATCATAACATTTCTGCAGAATATTATATCAAAATTCCTTTTGATAATCTTAAAATCGTCGGTAAAATTGAATCTCCTGTATGTTATCAGCCTTTTGAGCTCCGGGTCAACCGCATAGAACCCGTCCGGCTGTTTTTTAAAATAACTCAGCATATGCTGTTTTGACAGCCCTTTGCATTCGGATTCCGAATACACCCCCCTTTGCGCTTTTTTCAGCACTTTTTCGCTTATATCGGTGGCGAGTATCTTTATTTTTATATCCGGCGGCAGACATTCCTTCAATATTATGGCGAGCGTTATCGGTTCCTCGCCGCTCGAACACGGCGCGCTCCATACCCTGATCTCCCTGCTGCGCTTTATTCTCGGATTTTCCGCGAGTATTTCCGATATGTTGTTTTTTATAAACAAAAAATGTTCGTTTTCCCTGAAAAAACTGGTGGTATTTGTGGTTATTTCATTTAAAAATTCCTGCACGTCGTCCGGATCGGTCGCATTTAATATAAAATTCACATATTCCTGAGGTTTGCTCATCCCATGCCGGTGCATGAGCTTGATTATTTTGGTTGTGACAGTCTCTTTCTTTTTTTCATCCGCATCGGTGCCGATTTTTAAATATATAAAATCCTGTATTTTTTTATATTCAGCCGCCGAAAGCGTATTGTCTCCGAATGCCATTTTTATATCCGCCCCCCTTCCGGTGCTTTTGTTGTTATTTTATATTTCAAGTATATCGTCATCCGTATCGTCAAGGTTTTCAATCTCCAAATCCAAAGCGCTGAGCGAGCGTATCTGGAAATTAATAAAAATATCTTTTATTCTGCAGTTTTCATAAAAATGGTTTTTTATCCGTTCGGCGATTATCTTATGATCCCCGTGTTTTATATTTGTGAGCAGAATGATATACTGGCTGCCGGAATATTCGGACAATACATCGCCTTTCCGCAGCACCGAAAAACAACTCTCGCGCACCTGTTTTTTCACTTCGTGCATGGTGTTTTTCGAAGGTATGCCGCCGTCTTTTTTGTTTATGCTCACAATGGACAGGATCACGTCTTTTTTCCGCCTGCGCTCCAGCTGCCGCAGCTCATACTTATATATTTCGTTGAATGTCTTTATATTGCATAAAAATAATTTATTCGTGTGCTCTTCCACCTCAAAACCATGAGCCAATTCCTGTTTTTCAGGCGTAAAATCGCTGCTGCGCTTCAATTCGGCGTAAAGCTCGCGCATCGGTTCGGTGGCGTGTATGCCGATCTCGTTGCTGAGCCTTTCAAAATATTTTTCGCACAGCGATATGGCGCGCACATTCTGGTCTGTCTGCATCAGCCCTTTTATCGTGCATATATATATCGCCTCTTCAAACGGTTCGAGCGCAAGCGCTTTATCGCATATGCGGAACAGATTTTCATATTCGCCCCTCTCCATATAAAGCTCCGAAAGGGCGATGACGGAATTAACAAATATACGGCTGTAGCGTCCCGCCGCGGTCATTGTCCAGTTATCATCGAATTTGCCGGATAAATATTCGCCGTTGTACAGTTCTGTTATCTTTTCGAAATATCCGATTTTTTCGTTCTCCGGCAGGCTGAAAATTTTTGTTTTTTCATAGTTGTCTTCAACGGTGTAGATATCAACGCTGACATTTTCATTCAAGTTCAGCATATATCCGTTGTTTTTAAACACAACGAACTTTCCGGCGCCTATACCCGCGCCGAACATCCGGTTCATCCTGTATATTAAATTATGTATCCCTTTGTTTGCGGATTCGATGTCTTCCTCCGACCAAATATGGTCGGCTATCATTTGAACGGACAGAGGTTTGTTTTTGTTGAGAATAAAAACATTAAGCAGCTGCCAGAGCTTCTTTGAGCGTCCGACAATATCGGATACATTTTCATCGTTTACTTTTATTGTGAAGTTGCCCAGAGTAATTATTTCTATCATAATTTTACATCAACCCATAAATTCTTAAAATTTTTATTTAAATTATTTGTTTTCAGGTTCCTCTCTGGCGGAGAGAGAGGGATTTGAACCCTCGGTGGGGTATAAGCCCACACACGATTTCCAGTCGTGCGCCTTAGACCAACTCAGCCATCTCTCCTTAAATTATATCAATTTACATTTATTATAGCATAATAACAGCCGGTTGTCAAGAGGAGTGAAAATATAGGGGAAAAATTTTTACATTATGTATGTTGACTTTTGTTTTTTTAACAGGTATAATGTTCTTTAAAAAATAAACTGTATTTTTTCAAGAAAGGAATTTTATTATGAAATATCTGAACATAGGCAAACCGGGCAATTCGGTCAATGCTTCTGAAATTTCACTCGGAATGATGAGAATTTCAAGCATGGAGCTCAAAGAAATAGCAGCCCTGACAGATACGGCGCTCGAGTGCGGCATCAATTTTTTTGATCACGCCGATATCTACGGAGGGGGCAAATGCGAAGAGATGTTCGCCGAGGCCGCCGGAATGAATCCCGGTATACGCGAAAAGTTCATTATCCAGACAAAATGCGGTATACGCCAGGGGTTCTTCGATTTTTCCAAAGAGCACATCCTAACTTCGGCAGAGGCGAGCCTTAAAAGACTGAAAACCGATTATATCGATATTCTGCTGCTGCACAGACCGGACACCCTGATGGAACCCGAGGAGGTCGCCGAGGCTTTCAGCGCTTTAAAAACAAGCGGCAAAGTAAAATACTTCGGTGTGAGCAATCAAAAACCCATGCAGATCAAACTTTTGCAAAAATACTTGGACCGCGAGGGAATAGATATAATCATCAACCAGCTGCAGCTGAGCGTGACAAACACGGGTATGATGGACAGCGGTCTGAATGTGAATATGAAAAACGAGAACTCCGTAAACCATGACGGGGACATACTCGAATACTGCCGGCTTAAAGATATAACAATACAGCCGTGGTCGCCTTTCCAGCACGGATTCTTCGGAGGCGCGTTTATCGGCGACACCGAAAAATTCCCCGAACTCAACAAAACTCTCGATAAATATGCCGAACAATACGGCATCACCGCCTCAGCTCTCGCCATCGCCTGGCTTCTGCGCCACCCCGCAAAAATGCAGCCCATCGTCGGAACCACAAACAAAACCCGGTTAGCCGAAATATGCAAGGCTTCGGAAATCACCCTGAGCCGCCGGGAATGGTACGAGATTTATAAATCCGCGGGCAACACTCTGCCGTAATATTTTATTTGAGTATTTTTAAATTTCTTACGGCGTCATTCATTATATCCTGTGCATTGTCAAAATCCATTTGAGCGGCACTATAGGATATCGCAAGATAATAATCTGCCGTTTCAAGAAATATAAACTCGGTGACAGCTTCAAATCCCTCGCTGCTTATTATCCCGACTTGCTGGCGTTTGCCCGATGTTATGGATTTGTTTTTTATATCTTTCGGGTCAGCGTCCGCAAGTTCGCGGGCGGTATTGTTTTCCCCTTCAAATATATCGTTTACCTCTCCGAAAGCTTTATAAAACATTATAAAATCATCAAAATCCGGCGCGCTGAAATCCGCCATGTCCGACCTGCTGTAACAATCTATCGTAACCGAAAGACCGTATCTGAGCATATAGCGGTTTTCATACACCAAACACATCTGGTGTATGCTTTGGCTGTCCATAACCGTCCAGGCGTCTTCATAAAGCATGATCTCATATGCGCCTGTCTCCGGACCGAACGCGACTCTGTCGTCGCCGCATGAAGAAAAATTCAGCAGCAGCAGTAAAATTATAGTAACAGCCGGAATTTTTTTTAATTTAAACATTATCAACCATACCCCGTAAAATTTTTTCGCCGGCCGAAAGAGCTTCTCCGAGTTTATTCAAATCGCGTCCTCCCGCGACCGCAAACTCCGGTTTGCCGCCGCCGCCGCCGCCTGTAATCTGTGCGATTTGTTTAACCAAAACGCCCGCGTTCGCTCCCGCTTTGACAGCGTCGGCTCCGCATACCGCGGTGAATGTCAGCTTGTTTTCTGCAGTTGCGGCGATCACAGCGGCAACAGACGCGTCGCTGTCTTTGAGCTGTTCGCATAAAAACTTCGCGCCGTCGGCGTTTATATCGTCAAAGTGCGCCGTTATAAAATTTATATTATTTATTTTTACCGCTTTATCCTGCAGTTCCTGCAGTTTACCCGCAGCGAGTTTCGCGGTGAGCTTTTCTGTTTCGCGTTTGGCCTCTTTGAGCTCATTTATCAAACTCTCGCTTTTTTTATCGATGTCATTCGGGTTATTGACTTTTAAAATTTTCGCGGTATTACTGATCAAGGTTTTATTCTGCTCTATAAGCTCAAGCACACCAAACCCCGTAACCGCCTCGATACGGCGCACCCCTGCGGCAATAGAGGACTCGCTTATAATTTTAAACAGCCCGATTTTGCCCGTGCTTTCCGCATGGGTTCCCCCGCACAGCTCGGCTGAAAATATTTGGCCCGCTATATCCTGTTCCGGCAGACAATAATCCATGGAGTCAATCGTTACAACACGCACCGATTCCCCGTATTTTTCACCGAAAAGCGCCAACGCGCCCATTTTTTTTGCGGTTTCCATATCGGTTTCTTTTGTTGTGACTATGCAGTCCCAAAGTATAAACCTGTTTATCAGCCATTCGATTTTTCCCAGTTCGTCCGCGCTCACCGCCGCAAAATGCGTAAAGTCAAACCTCAGACGTTCAGCATCAACATAAGAACCGGACTGCTCAACGTGCACACCCAGAACTTTGCGCAGCGCGGCCTGTAACAGATGCGCCGCGGTATGGTTGCGCATTATGGCTTCCCTTGTTTCGTCATCAACCCGCGCGCAAACGCTGTCCCCGGTTTTTATTTCGCCTGTTTCTATACGGCAAATGTGCAGAATTGTCCCATCGGCCGTCTTTTTGCAGTCCGAAACATACGCTCTGTTTTCCGGCGGACGCGCCAAATCCGCAGCATCTTCAGATATCCAGCCAATATCCCCGATCTGTCCGCCGCTTTCGGCATAAAAAGGCGTTTTGTCAAGAATTATTATACATTCGCCCTCGTTTATGCTGCCGGTCTCTGTCAGGGTTTCGCCGTCGTCTGTAAATATCGCCGTGATTTTCGCTTTTTGGTATAAATGGGTGTATCCCTTAAATTCTGTTTTTATGTTTTTAAGCCCCGCAAGCCTGTCTTTGCTCCAGCCCCCGACGTCCGCCCGCGCTTCGCGCGCTCTTTTGACCTGTTCCGCCATAAGCCGGTCAAAGCCGTCCTTGTCGAGAGCGAGCCCCTGCTCTTCGCAGATCTCAAGCGTTAAATCATACGGGAAGCCGAATGTGTCGTATAACTTGAATATATTCTCACCCGATAAAACTTTACCGGATTTTTTTATCATGCCCTGTAAAATCTCAAGCCCTGAATCAATCGTCGCCTCGAACCTGTCCTCTTCGGCTTTTATTACACGTTTGATATACCCGCGTTTTTGTTCAAGTTCAGGGTACGCCTCTTTTGAAAGATCGATGACGACATCGCATAAATCGCATAAAAACGCGCCTTTGATGCCGAGCAGTTTGCCGTGCCTCGCCGCTCTTCTCAGAATACGGCGCAGCACATAACCTCTGCCCTCGTTTGAGGGAGCGATATTGTCCCCGGTCATAAACGCGGCGCTCCTGATATGGTCGGAGATGATGCGTATGGATATATCGTTTTTTTCGTCGGAGTTGTATTTAATGCCCGATGTCATGCATATTTTGTCTATTATCGCTTTTATTGTGTCCACTTCAAAAACCGAGCCGGCCTGCTGCATAACCATAGCGAGCCTTTCAAGACCCATGCCTGTGTCTATATTTTTTTTCTCAAGCGGCGTGTAATTTCCTTTGCCGTCGCTGTCAAACTGGGTGAACACGTTATTCCATACCTCAATAAATCTGTCGCAGTCACAGCCCGGCGCACAATCCGGCTCATCGCAGCCGTTTTCTTTTCCCCGGTCAAAATATATCTCGGAACTCGGACCGCAGGGACCTGTTCCGCCCTCTATTTCCCAGAAATTATGCTCTTTGCCCAGTTTAGAGATTTTCTCCGGCGGCAGCCCCACGTCGTTAACCCACACGCCGAAAGCCTCGTCGTCTTCAATATACACCGAAGGGAACAGCAGCTCTTCGGGGATTCCCAGAACCCGCGTGAGAAACTCCCACGACCATGTTATGCTTTCTTTTTTAAAGTAATCCCCAAACGAAAAATTGCCGAGCATTTCAAAAAACGTGCAGTGCCTGCTCGTTTTACCCACATTGTCTATATCGTTCACCCGCACGCATTTCTGGCAGCTCGCCGCCCGCGGACCCGGCGGCGTCTGTTCGCCGGAGAAATACGGTTTAAGCGGCGCCATACCCGCGCTGATAATCAGCAGGGATTTATCGTTTATCGGTACAAGAGGGAAAGAATCCAGTATCAGGTGTTCCTTCGAGGCGAAAAAATCAAGGAATTTTTTTCGCAGTTCGTTCAGTCCGAAATATTTTATATCACGCATTTGTTATCATACCTTTTTATCATATGGGCGGCCGTATGCCCGGCCGCCCGCGGTTTATACCGGTTATTATTTAAGCTCCACCTGCGCCCCGGCGGCTTCGAGTTTGGTTTTGATCTGATCGGCTTCATCTTTTGAGGTGCCTTCTTTGACGGGTTTAGGCGCGCTTTCAACCAACTCTTTGGCTTCTTTTAAGCCAAGCCCTGTAATTTCGCGCACAACTTTGATAACTTCGAGTTTTTTATCTCCCGCTCCGGAAAGAATAACGTCAAATTCTGTTTTTTCTTCAGCCGCGGGAGCCGCCGCTCCGGCGCCGCCCGCCGGTGCTGCCGCTATTGCGACGGGAGCCGCCGCGGAAACGCCGAACTCTTCTTCAAGCGCTTTGACTAAATCAGAGAGGTCAAGAACCGTGAGGGTTTTTATTTCTTCGATTAAATTCAATACTTTTTCTGATGCCATGATATTTTTTCCTCCAAAATTTTAATATTTTATATTGTTTGTTTTTTTTACTATGCCTGCTCTGTTTCTGATTTTTGATCGCGCACAGCCGCAAGAACGCGCGCCAGTCCGGAAAGATTGGCGTTTAATACGTTTGCCAGCCCGTACATCGGCGACTGCAGGCTGCCCAGCATTTTTGCGATCAGCTCTTCTTTGGACGGCAGGGTGGCGAGCCGGTTAACCCCCGCTTCGTCTATTACGGCGCCTTCAACAAATCCCGCTTTTATATTGAATGTCGGGATTTTATCCGCGTAAGACGCGAGTATTTTTGCGGGAGCCACGGGGTCGGCTGCGCTGACGGCGACAGATGTCATCTTCAGCAGTACCGGCAGCAGTTCTTCATATCCGCATTCTTTAACGACGAGCCGCATAAGGGTATTTTTGAATACGAAATAATCAACGCCCGCCTCGCGGAGTTCCGCGCGCATTTTCGTATCCTGTTCAACCGTTATGCCCTGATAATCGACCAGCACTCCGGCAACGGCGTTTTTCAGTTTTTCGGCGACCTCGGCGACTGCCTGTTTTTTTTGCTCAAGCACTTTTTCACTCGGCATATTTTTGTTTTCACCTCCTGTTTTTATTTAAAATTAAGATAAAAAAATTCCCTTCGAAGCAAAAAATAAATGCGCGCACCGTAACCCGAGCCCGCAGCTTAAAATTGCGCAAGAGAAATAAATTTAAAATTTATTTTTCTCCTCGACAGGCGAAATTACGCATAAAAAATATGCACCTGTTGTCTCAGGAATATTTCAATAACGGTATTATACCATAAATTCCGGCGTTTGTCAAGGTATTTTTTTGAGTTTTTGAGTTTTCTATTGACAAACAGAGTTTTTGGATATATAATATACCTTGGGGCTTTTTTTATAACTGTTTTAAAAATTTGAAAAGAGGTAAATTATATATGAAAAAAAGAACATACGGCACAGTAATACGCGGTATCCGAACGCCTATTGTCACCAAAGGCGATGACTTGATCGGCATTGTCGCCGGCAGTCTGTCCGAGTTCACCCAAGCGGAAAACGTGCAGCTCAGCGACGGGGACATCATAGGGGTTACCGAGGCGGTGGTCGCGCGCGCTCAGGGCAACTACGTGACAACCGGCGAGGTGGCGCAGGATGTGAAAAACAGATTCGGCGGCTGTGAAACCGCAGGGCTGATATTTCCCATACTCAGCCGCAACAGGTTCGCAGTATGCCTTAGAGGTATAGCCGGAGCGTTCAAAAAAGTTTATCTGATGCTCTCATACCCTTCGGACGAAGTGGGCAACGCTCTGTTTGACGATATGCTGCTTGAGGACAGCGGGGTAAACCCATACACCGATATTTTGAGCGAAGCGGATTTCAAAAGGCTGTTCGGCGAATCAAAACACCCTTTCACGGGCATGGACTATATTTCATACTATAAACAGATCATAAACGAAGCGGGAGCGGACGCCGAAGTGATATTTGCCAACAACGCCAAAGCCATTCTGAATTATACGGACAGCGTTTTATGCTGTGATATACACACGCGCGAAAAAACAAAACACCGGCTTAAAGAAGCCGGCGCAAAGCTTGTTTTGGGGCTCGACGACATCTGCAGCACGCCGGCCGGCGGCCGCGGATACAACGAGAACTACGGGCTGCTCGGCTCGAACACCTCAACGCCGGAGCGGCTTAAACTGTTCCCGCGCGGCTGCGAAGCGTTTGTTTCTGAGACTGCCGAAAAATTAAAAACGGTTTTCGGCAGAAACATCGAGGTTTTGATCTACGGCGACGGCGCATTCAAGGATTCGCTGGGTAAAATATGGGAGCTCGCCGACCCCGTTGTCTCCCCCGCTTATACCCCCGGGCTTGCGGGCGTGCCCAGCGAGGTAAAGCTCAAATATATAACCGATAACCATTTCGGCAGCCTGAAAGGCGAAGAGCTCGACAGAGCCGTTATAGATTATATCAAAAACAAAGACAAAAACACCGCCGTTTCCGACATGGACAGGCTTGGGACAACCCCCCGCAAGATCGCCGATTTGATCGGTTCGCTGTGTGATCTGTCCGGGGGAAGCGGCGATAAAGGCACTCCGGTTATTTTAATTCAGGGGTATTTTGACAATATCTCAACATAGCCCGGCATCAATCCCCGCTTATTCAGATTATTCAGATTCAGCCGTATCTTTTGCGCGTATCTTCGCGCGCTGGATTTTACCGTTTACGGTTTTGGGCAGCGATTCGGCAAATTCGATAACACGCGGATATTTATACGGCGCGGTGGTCTTTTTAACAAAATCCTGAAGCTCTTTGACCAATGCGTCAGACGGCTAATAACCGGGTTTTGTCACCACCGTCGCCTTAACGTTGAAGCCGCGCACCGCATCGGGCACACCCGTGACCGCCACTTCAAAAACGGCGGGGTGTTTTACCATAACGCTCTCAACTTCAAACGGTCCTATGCGGTAACCCGAAGATTTGATTATATCGTCGTTCCGCCCGACAAACCATATATAGTCCTCTTCGTCTTTATACGCGAGGTCGCCTGTGTGATAATATCCGTCATGCCAGGCGCTCTTTGTTGATTCTTCGTTTTTGTAATAGCCCATATAAACACCCACGGGGCGGTCGCCGGGCGAAGTCGTTTTTATACAGATCTCGCCTGTTGCGCCTGCGGGGACGGGCTTGTTTTCGTTGTCGAGCAGCTCAAGCGAATAGCCCGGCACATTCAACCCCATAGCTCCCGGCCGAGGCGCGGAGAACGGATACAGCACAGCGCAGCACAGCGTTGTTTCGGTCTGACCGAAACCTTCGTATATCTCAAGTCCGGTGAGGGATTTCCATTTTTCAAACAGATCCTGACTCAGCGCTTCCCCTGCGGCGCAGGCGTGTTTTAACTTGGGCAGAGCCCCGAACAGCGCGGCGTCTTCGCCCATCATCATTCTGTACATGGTAGGCGGAGCGCAGAACGAGGTGACGCCGGTTTTTGACATGATCTGCAGCATTTTTTTCGCCGGGAATCTCACAATCTCGTTCCCCCCCTCGTAATCATAAGTCAAAACGGCACATTCGCCCAGCCACTGCCCGTACATTTTACCCCAGAGAGATTTCAGCCAGCCCGTGTCCGATATGGAAAAATGCAGACCTCCGGGCTCCACCCTGTGCCAGAGTATTGCCGTGGCTATATGGCCGAGCGGATAAGTAAAATCGTGGGAAACCATTTTCGGATACCCCGTTGTACCCGATGAAAACGACATAATCATCATATCTTCGGCTCTTGTTGCCGCTTCACCCGACGGTCGCTCCCAAACCTCCGAAGCGGCGTCAAGCCCCTCCTCAAAATCCAGCCAGCCGCCGCCGAGCTTTTTATGCCTTGTCACCGCTTTAAGTTCAACGGTTTTATATTCCGCAGCACCCGCTTCAAACGCTTCCGCGCAGTTGTTTTCCCCCGTTATTACCGCCATTTTTATACCGCCCGCGTTGCACCTGTATACATAATCGTCCTTTGTGAGCAGATGCGCTGCCTGAACGGCTACCGCACCGATTTTATGAAGCCCCATCATGCAGTACCAGAAAAGATAGCTGCGCTTAAGCACCAGCATAACAAAATCGCCTTTTTTTATTCCCAGCGATTTAAAATAATTCGCCGCTTTGTTCGACCATTTCGCCATCTCGGAAAAAGATATGCGTTTTTCATATTCCCCCTCGGACGCATTTGAAATCCAGAGCATACACAGCTCATCGGGTTTTGTTTTTGCGAGTTCATCGAGCACATCATAGGCGAAATTAAAATTATCGGGGTATGTTATTTTAAAATTTTTCGTTATGTCCTCATAAGATTTATATTCGTCCCTGTGCCTGCCCGTATATTTTTCATACATCAGCATAATATTGTTTCTACTCCTCCTAAATTTTTATTATTATTTTATAACCACAGCGATAAAAACCGCCGGTTTGCCGCCCGCAGCCCTCATCGCGTGCGGTACGCCCGAATCAAAATATACGCTGTCCCCTTCATTCAGCTCATACACCGCGCTGCCGATATGGAACTCCATAGTGCCGGATGTCATATAGTTGAACTCCTGACCCTCGTGCGAATGAAGGGTCAGAGGGGCGCCGGAATCCGGTTTCGGCTCGACCGTCACCATAAACGGTTCGGCTTTTTTCTTTCTGAATGTGAAAGCGAGATGTTTATAATCATACGCTTCACGCCTCATAATATCGTACCCTTCACCCCGTCTCACCACCGCGCAGGTCTCAAGTTTCGGGGATTCCCCGCTTATAATATCCACCACGTCAACCCCAAGGATTCCCGCCGCGCCGTACAGAAAACTGAATGAAAAATCCAGCTCCCCTTTTTCATACGCATTGTATTCCTCAATGCTCACCTTTAACTCCTCTGCTATCTTTTCTTCCGTGATACCGATAATATCCCGAAGAGCTTTAAGCCTTCCGCCTATTTCGGACAACTGCTCTGTCATAATTAATTCCTCCCTGCATAAAAATAAAAATTTTATATTAAAAAATTTAAAAACCCCCTGCGGCGTTTTGTCTGCCGCAAGGGGTTAAATAAAAATTTTTCCCGCTTATCCGGCGCACAGCAAAACGGCACTATCGATAATGGCGATAATGCTGATAATAATTATAACAGAACTGCTGCAGCCGTGCTTTTTCATCGTTTTTTGCTCCTTTTTGCTCCTCTTTGCCCTTTTTTTAAATATTACTGCTGCTTATATTACCACAAAAAACAATTTTTGTCAAGAGGTAAATGTTAATTTTCAATGAATGAAACCTTTGCTAAACCGGACTGACCAATACGATAAGTATCCCGAGAAGCGCGCCGACAATGACCTCAAGCGGCGTATGCCCTATCAATTCTTTTAATTTTTTTGTGAGGTAGGCGGGTTTGTTATCGGAAAGATTATTCACGAGCTGGTTCAGTATCCGCGCCTGTTCGCCGGCGGCGCGGCGCACCCCCGAAGCGTCGTACATGACGATAAAAGCGAACATAAACGCGATCGCAAAATTTGTGCTTTGCAGTCCGTCGATTTTGGCGACGGCGGTGGCGAGGGCTGAAACCGTCGACGAATGTGAGCTCGGCATACCGCCCGAACCGTAAATTTTGCGGAAATCAAGCCGTTTTTCTTTTGCCAGCCCAATTATTATTTTGGCGACCGAAGCGATCAGCCAGCCCATAAGCGAACATATCAGCGCGTAATTATTTATCAGTTCGCCAAATCCGTTTCTCAATACATTCATAAAAAAATTACCTTCTTTTTCTTTATTATATCACACATTTATTTACATATTATTAAAATTTATAAATTATTATTTATTAATTAATAAAATTATGATATAATTTTCGGGAGTGGTGAAAATATATAAAATTTCGGAGGTTTATTTATAATGGATAAAGATTTTTTAGACGGTAAAGCAAAAGAAATAAGAAAAGGCGCCCTGACCGCGGTTTACAGCGCAAACTCCGGACATCCCGGCGGTTCGCTGTCGATCGCCGACATTTTGTCGTATCTGTTTTTTGAGAAGCTGAATATAAACGCGGCGGAGCCAAATGATCCGGACAGGGACAGATTTGTGCTCTCAAAAGGTCATACCGCGCCCGCGCTTTACGCGGTGCTGGCTGAAAAAGGCTATTTCCCCAAAGAGGATTTAAAAACATTCAGACACAGCAAATCATACCTTCAAGGACACCCCGACATGAAAGGCGTCCCCGGCGTGGATATGACAACGGGTTCGCTGGGGCTGGGCGTGTCCGCCGCATGCGGCATGGCCAAATCGGCTAAAATTTTCAACCAAAACTACAGGGTTTATGCAATACTCGGCGACGGCGAGCTCCAGGAAGGACAGGTTTGGGAAGCGGCGATGTTCGCGGGGCATTACAAACTTGACAATTTATGCCTGTTTATAGATTTCAACGGGCTGCAGATCGACGGGGATATAACAAAAGTTATGGATCCCACTCCGATAGACGAAAAATATAAAGCGTTCGGCTTTAACGTTATCAATATAAACGGGCATGATTTCGATGAAATTGACAATGCGGCAAAACAGGCGGAAGCCTTTAAAGGCAAGCCCACCGCGATAATCTGCAGGACCATAAAAGGCAAGGGCGTCTCATTCATGGAAAACAAGGCCGAATGGCACGGCACCGCTCCGAACAAAGAACAGTACGAGTCGGCGATGGCTGAGCTGGCGTAAAAATTTTAAAATTTAAAATTTAATACTAAGAGGAGAATATAAAAATGGCTGAAAAGATAGCTACAAGAGAAGCGTACGGAAACGCGCTCGCCGAATTCGGCAGAAAATATAAAGATTTAATAGTGCTTGACGCTGATTTATCAAAATCCACCAAAACGGCGGTTTTCGAAAAAGAATTTCCCGAAAGGTTTGTCAACTGCGGTATCGCCGAGGGCAACATGATGGCTGTTGCGGCGGGGTTCGCGGCGGCGGGCAAGATCCCTTTCGCTTCAAGTTTTGCGATGTTTGCCGCAGGCAGAGCATTTGAGCAGATCAGAAACGCTGTCGGATACCCGCACCTCAACGTTAAAATCGGCGCGACCCACGCGGGCATCACCGTCGGGGAAGACGGCGCCACCCATCAGTGCTGCGAAGATTTGGGTATTATGCGCACCATCCCGGGCATGACAATCATCAACCCGGCGGACGCGGTCGAGGCGCGGCTCGCGGTTGAAGCGGCGATTCTGCACGACGGACCGGTATATATGCGGTTCGGCAGACTGAATGTGCCGGTTATTTTCGATGACGGCTATAAATTCGAGCTGGGCAGTGGCGTACAGCTCCGCGAAGGCAAAGACGCTTCAATAATCGCCACCGGCATAATGGTCGCCGAAGCGCTTGAGGCGCACGAACTTCTTGCCGCTGAAAATATTTTTGCGGCAGTAGTCAACATTCACACAATCAAACCCATTGATAGGCAGATTATAGTCAAAGCGGCAAAAACAGGCGCGGTCGTAACTGCGGAGGAACACAACATAATCGGAGGGCTCGGCAGCGCCGTGGCTGAGGTCTTGAGTGAAGAAGCGCCTTGCAGACTCGGACGCATCGGTATTAAGGACACATTCGGGCGTTCGGGCAAGGCCGAGGAACTGATGAAGATTTACGAAATAACAGCGGCGGATATAGCCAAAAAAGTTAAAGAGGTTATGGGGCAACAATAAAAAAAAACGAAGACGTGTTCGATTTTGAAAATCTTGATATTTTAAAAGAAATATAAATGTTAAATTTTTTTAATTGTGAGGTAAAAAAGCAAATTGAATGAAAATTTGATTATAAGGCTTGAGAATATCAGCGTAACTTACGGAACTGCGGAAGTATTGAAAAGTCTGAATTTAAATATCCGCGACAAAGAGTTCATCACCCTGCTCGGTCCTTCGGGCTGCGGAAAAACCACCACCCTCAGAATTATCGGCGGTTTTGTCGAACCTATCGGCGGCAACATATATTTTGACGGCAAAAAAATAAACGGCGTCCCGCCGAACCTGCGTCAGGTAAACACGATATTTCAAAGATACGCGCTGTTCCCTCATCTCAACGTATATGAAAACACCGCGTTCGGGCTGAGGCTTAAAAAAATCAAAGAGCCCGAAATCCGCGAACGTGTTTCTGAAATTTTAGAGCTTGTCAATTTAAACGGGTTCCAGAGCCGCCATATTAATTCGCTTTCGGGAGGTCAGCAGCAAAGGGTCGCTATCGCGCGCGCGCTTATAAACCATCCGAGGGTGCTGTTGCTCGACGAACCTTTGGGCGCGCTCGATTTGCAGCTGAGAAAAGAAATGCAGACCGAGCTCAAAAAAATACAGCAGCGCCTGAACATAACCTTTGTGTATGTCACGCACGACCAGGAAGAGGCGCTAACAATGTCAGACACAATTGTTGTGATGCACAACGGCGAAATACAGCAGATCGGTACCCCGGAAGATATATACAACGAACCGTCCAACGCGTTTGTGGCAAATTTTATCGGGGAGAGCAATATAATCA
>Ga0099364_10005057_pt1 | contig 19727 bp, 19 predicted proteins | sample TergutTh196P3_FD_73070 | JGI IMG/M metagenome (GOLD analysis project Ga0099364, IMG submission 73070) | Microcerotermes parvus P3 segment gut microbial communities from Pointe-Noire, Republic of the Congo - Th196 P3 | ecosystem: Host-associated > Arthropoda: Insects > Digestive system > Gut ... | reverse complement strand
TGAAAAATATACCCGGAAATAAAAGCCAGATGGTCTTTTTGTCGGGCGTAAGATATTTCAAGTAAATTTTTATAAAATTAAAAATAAATATACGGAGGTAAATTTAAAATGAGCGAAAAATTAAAAGCCATGGTAGTATGGGGAGGATGGGACGGACACGAACCCGAATTAGTCGCGAGGAGAGTCGAGAGAGTTTTGTTAAGCGAGAATTTCGACGTTGAGTTTTATGATAATCTCGACGCGTTTTTAGACGGGGAGCATTTGAAGGCTCTCGATTTGATTTTCCCGTTATGGACAATGGGAAATATCACGCACGAACAAAGGTCAGCGGTTTCTCAGGCGGTCGCGTCGGGAGTGGGACTCGCGGGAAATCACGGAGGCATCTGCGATTCTTTCAGAAACGACACAGAGTGGCAGTTTATGTGCGGAGGCAACTGGGTAGCCCACCCCGGAAACGACGGCACGCCGTATAAAGTCAATATAAAGCACAGCACGAGCCCCATAACTTTCGGCATAAAAGATTTCGACGTCGCGAGCGAGCAGTATTATCTGCACGTCGACCCTGCTGTTGAAGTTCTGGCAACGACGAGCTTTCCCGTCGCAAACGGTCCGCATATTTTAAATAAACACGTCGATATGCCGGTAGTATGGACAAAAATGTGGGGTTACGGCAGAGTGTTCTATACTTCTCTCGGACATCACGACGACGTTTTCGATATACCCGAAGCGGGGGAGATATTAAGGCGCGGCTTATTATGGGCGGCGGAGGGCAAGAAAATCGCCGTACAAAACAACACGACCGACCCGTCCGGATTCTTCACCGCGACTTTTGTGTAGAGGGCAAATGCGTAATTTGTATTTTGAACAGGGGGATAGAATTTGAAATTTGAATGGGATGAAAAGAAAAACGAAATTAACATAGCAAAACATAAAGTATCTTTTGAAGAAGCGGAAACAGTATTCAAAGATGAAAACGCCGTTTATGATTATGATAAGTCACATTCAACTGACGAAGATAGATTTATAATTATCGGAATAGCAGAAAAACTTCGAGATAAACTTACGGTTTGTCATTGTTACCGCGGTGAAAACGACGAAATTATTCGTATAATATCAGCAAGAATGGCAACTAAAGGTGAAATTATATTATATCAGGAGGGGATAAAATGAAAGCCGAATATACTGCCGAAGATTTAAAAGGCGCAATAAAAAACCCGTTCTTTCATAAATTATGCAAAAAAGTCGAAGTAGTTGTTGATAACAAAGACTATGCTATATTTGAAGAAATTGCCAATACAAACGGTGAAACTCCCGAATCTGTTATGAAGCGTTGTTTGAAAATGGCGGCAAAAGAATTACAGGAACACGATTGATAAAAAATTATATTTTATATAGGAGCAAAATAAAATGCCGGATAGTGATATTATTATACGGATTATATCTATTATGGTAATTGTGGCGGCAATTAAGTTTACAGTTAAATCTGGTATACTTGGACTGATTTTTAATGCGCTTAAAATCGTCATAGATAAAATAAGAAATTTATTTAAAAAGCAATAAAATATTATAAAATTCACAGGAGGAAAATATATTTATGTCCGGAAAAAAAATAAAGGCGGGCGTCGTCGGGTGCGGCGTCATCTCGGAAATTTACATGAGCAATATAACCAACAGATTTAAAAATTTAGAGATAGTTGCGACTATGGATTTAATAAAAGAGAGAGCAGAGCAGAGAGCGTCGCAGTTTAATATTCCCAAAGTTCATGAGCTCGAGGATTTTTATAAAGACCCCGAAATCGAACTCGTCGTGAATTTAACAACCCCGCAGTCGCATTACGACGTCGATATGCGTTCTCTTAAAGCCGGCAAGCACGTCTATTCTGAAAAGCCTTTCGCGTTAAATAAAAAAGACGGCAAGGAAATTATAGAACTCGCGAAGTCAAAGAATCTTCTCGTCGGCTGCGCTCCCGAAACTTTTCTCGGCGGCGGCTTGCAGATGTGCAGAAAATTAATAGTCGACGGCTGGATTGGTACTCCCGTCGCGGCGACCGCGTTTATGATGTGTCACGGACACGAGAGCTGGCATCCGGACCCCGGGTTTTATTATGACTTCGGCGGAGGCCCGATGTTCGATATGGGTCCGTATTATCTCACGGCTCTCGTCTCTATGCTGGGCCCCGTCGAAAAAGTCGCGGGAACGACTAAAATATCTTTCCCGACAAGAAGGGCGACCTGCAAAGAAAAATACGGCGAAATTATAAAAGTCAACGTGCCGACTTACGTCGCGGGTTCGCTGACTTTTAAATCCGGGGCAATCGGAACTATAATAACGACTTTCGACGTATGGGATTCGCATCTGCCGAATATAGAAATATACGGCTCTGAAGGTTCTCTGCGAGTACCCGACCCCAATACTTTCGGAGGGCCGGTTTTATATAAAAAACCCGGAATGGACGAATGGCGGGAAATCCCCGTCGTGTTCTCGCACCAGGAGAACAGCAGGGGAATCGGCGTTTCTGATATGGCGCAGAGTATCCTGAACAAAAGAACCCACAGGGCCCACGGCGATATGGCGAATCACGTTCTCGATATTATGTGTTCGATTCACGATTCAAGCGACACTGATAAAATAATAACGCTCGACACGTCGTTTGAACTCCCCGCGCCGTTCCCGCAGGGTCTGCCGGACGGCGTTCTGGATTAAAAACATAAAAAAATTGCGGGATTTTCCCGCAATTTTTTTTATATTTTATATGCTTGTAATTTAATCCGTATTGGTAAACGCTTCGATTGTCCTTTCCATACCGGACTGCGCCCTGTCTTCTATCGCGTCAAATCTCGTGAGGAAACTGTCGCCCCTCGCTATTGTAGTGCAGAAAGAACTGTATACCTGACCCCAGTCGTAAATAAACGCAAAATCATAAACCGAACCGTCTAATATTATATCGAGCATCTGCGAACTTTCTTCGTCGCGCGCGTATTTTATTTTGAACGTGACGTCGTATACTTCGGGGGTGACCATGTATTTTCCTCCGGCCGCCATAGCTTCTATAATCATTCCGGTGCGCTCTAAATCTGTAGCCGTAACCGGAACGCACACCGCCGCGCTTCCGTACGGCTGGCAGTATGAATAATAGTCGGTTTGGTTGCCGTCGAATTTCGGCAGCGGTACGATTCCGAAGTCGCTTTCCATGTCTTTAAACAAAACCGTGTTCGTTCCCGTCATCGCCGCGAATAGCGCGCGGTCTTCTTTGAATATCGGCACTTCGTCGTAGGTGTTGTAACTCGTCGGGAGATAAACGTAGTACGGGTCGTTCCAAACGGAAGACAATTTTTCCATTACGTCTACGGTTCTGTCGTTACGGACGTTGAATACGGGATTTCCGTCGACTATTTTCGTCAGCCCTTCGCCCGAAGCGTGCAGGAAACAGAACGGGGCCATATTTTCGACGACTAAACCGAAACGGTCGTCGGTTTTTCTTAACTCTCCGTCGCCGTTCAGGTCCTGGGTTCCGTGCTTCGTCAAATCGAATAATGCGTCGAGAGTCCAGTTCCCTTCAAGAACTTCTCTGTACGGAAGGTCAAGCCCGAAATCCTCGAATAATTTTTTGTTGAAAAGCATGAGATACTGCGAACCGGCGTATCTCGCGGTTATGTCTCCGGTGGGGAAGAAAAACCTGCCGTCTATAGTAAGGTCGCGTAAGGCGTATTTACTCCACCATTCGTTCGATAAGTCTATATTGGGCATTCTGCTGAAGTCGACCAGAAGACCCGACTGCGCGAGGCTCTTTGAATCCATCATCTTGTCCAGGGCGTAGTCGAAAGAATCGTCTCCCGCGTTGATTGTCCTCTGCGCGGCGGAAAAAAGAGGTCCTGAGTCGTCGTATATGTTATATACTATTTCTATGTTATATTTTTCCTCGACGAGTCTGTCGCGAAGATAAAGGGCGTCGTTCACCAAATCCCCCGTTTGTTCTTCCTCGGGAGCCTGACGCCCCTCGAGAGTGCTGTTGAAATGATTCGACGTCCAAATCCTGAACTCATATCCCCGGTAGTCCGCGTCCGGCAGAGTTTCCATAACGGCGCGTACGTCGGGAACCTCTTCTCCCGGTTCTTCCCCGTCTTCGCCCGCGTATTCTCCCGGATTTTCCTCTCCGCCCTGATTTCCCGGACTGCCGCCGTCGTTATCCGTCGGCTGACTGCACGAAGCTATAAACGCAAGGGCAGATATTAACGCAAACAAAACAAAATTACGCAGAAATTTTTTAGTAATCATAAATTTATATAAACCTCCTCAGTTTAATCTTATAATTTAGCAAGCCGGCGTGATAAGTATTATATCACGCCGTAAATAAATTGCATAAAACAACAAAATATTTATATAATTATATTGCCGGTGTTTATGCTTATGAACCGCTTTTTAACTCTTTTGCGCATTTCGGGCAGACGTTCTTGTCTTTAAAAACTTTCAAATCGTCTGTCGTTCCGCAGAAAACGCACGACAGGTCGTATTTTTTCAAAACTATCATGTCGTCTTTGGTGAAGATTTCGACCGCGTCCTTCTCGTTGATGTTAAAAATCCTTCTCATTTCAGCGGGAAGCACGATTCTTCCGAGTTCGTCGATTTTTCTTACTATTCCGGTTGATTTCATTGATTTTTTCCTCCAGTTATTTAATTTAATAATATTAACTCCGACTTATGTAAAAAATATATTATAAATTAATCTAACACAAATTTCAAGTTTTGTCAACAGTTATCTTGCAAATATTTCAAAAAAATAAAAAAAATTTTATATTCCGGCAAGAAAACAGAAAATATTAATTAATTTTACAGGGGGGCAATTAAATATGCTGAGTAAAATATTCGGGGTTATATCGCTGCTTTCGGTAATAATCGCAGTCTTTACGGGACGCATACAGCAGGTAGGGCTGTCCGTAGCCGAAGGAGCGGACAGCGCGGTCAGGCTTATAATATCTCTTGCGGGTATGATGTGCCTCTGGAGCGGCATCGTCAGGGTAATGCAGCGTACCGGACTTACTGAAATACTCGCGAAGATTATATCCCCGGTTTTAAAAATAATGCTGCCGTATACATACAAATTAAAAAAACAGGGAAGCAAAGACGCGGTTTGCGCCCTGCAGTCGGTCTCCGCGAATATCAGCGCGAATATACTCGGACTCGGCAACGCCGCGACGCCTCTCGGCGTGGACGCAATAAAAAAACTCGGCGTTCTGAAAAACAAATCAAAAACAGCGGACCCTGACGCGGCAAATTCAGATATGATTATGTTCGTGGTCTTTAACTGCGCCTCGTTTCAAATCATCCCCACGACTCTAATCGCCCTGCGTTCCGCCGCGGGCAGCTCAAACGCCTTTGAAGTAATCCCCGCTGTCTGGCTCTGTTCTCTCGCGACTGCCGTTTTCGCGGTATTAACGGTAAAACTATTCGGATTTATCGGGGGTGAAAAGTTTTGACGAGCATAGCTTCCTATACGGTGCCGCTGATTTTAGCCGGCGTGGGGTTTTTATTTCTGACTTCAAAAAAAGATTTGTTCAACGAATTTATCCAGGGGGCGAGAGACGGACTCGAAACCCTTATAAATCTTCTGCCGACTCTCATAATTCTCGTCGTCGGAGTTTCGATGTTCAGGGCGAGCGGCGGACTCGATATGTTTACGGATTTTCTCGGACCTTTTTTCGCGCTGCTTAATATCCCGAAGGAAATCGTCGGATTTATAATAATGCGTCCGTTTTCGGGAAGCAGTTCGACCGCTATGCTAAACGATATTTTTACGCAGTACGGCGCGGATTCTTTTGCGGGACGTTCCGCGTCTCTTATAATGGGTTCGTCGGATACTGTCTTTTATATCTTCGCGGTATATTTCGGCGCGGCGAAAGTCAAAAAAACAGGCTGCGCGTTAAGCGCCGCGCTTTTAACCCAGTTATTCTGCGCGTTTGCGGCGTGCCTGATTGCGGGATTCTTCTGGGGGTAAATAAACTTAAAAGAGTCTATATTTCTATATTTTCTCCCGTCAGGCCGATATAAGCTCCGTTTTTGGCTTCGCCCGTTTCAGGGTGGGCAAGGAGCCATTTGTTTGCCGCCCGCAGCATACGGTCTCTGGTATTTGCCGGAGCAATATCCTGTTTGCCGACGTTCGTGCCTTTGAGCAGGCCGATAACCGAACGGAAACAGTCGGATTCCGTTTTCGCCGTACACGGCGCGTAGTGCAGAGTCGTCTCGTAAAGCAGGACGGCGGCGCCCCCGGGAATATAAAACGCTTCTGTTTTCGAAGTATCGAGAGAGGCGTCGTTTTCTTCGTCAAAACTAATATCCCTCAAATCCGCAAGCAGTAAAACCAGCGGCGTTCCCGCGACTATAAGCTCGCTTCCCCGGTGATACTCAAAACAGTTGAGCTTTAAATTATGCCCGTTGCAGTAACCCAGCTGCACCGGCATACCTCCGAACAAATTATTTTTTATTTGTTCGCATACCGGAAGATTCTGCAGAGACGGCTCTTCGGCTTTGTATGTGACGGAATCTTTCGGACAGTGGGTTTTTGCCAGAGCATCAATCAAGTCTTTGAAATCATAGCCGGTAACTTCAAATCCGTAGCGTCCGAACGCTTTGTCTGAACAGTTAAGTAAAATCATAAAAATTTTCTCCTTTTTTATTTTTTATTTATGTTTAATTAATTAAAATATTACAGATATTATATATTGATTTTTATAAATTGTCAATATATAAATTTTTTTACTTGACAAAATATATTAATTTGTGGTAAAATCAATAGAAAATATAAAAATATTAAAAGATAAACGAGGGAAAAAAGATTTATGTTTGTTAAAAATATCTACAGAACGCATACGTGCGGAGAATTAAACGAAGAAAATATAAACGAAACGGTTAAATTATCGGGATGGATTGATACGATAAGAGACCACGGCGGGGTTTTGTTTATAGATTTGAGAGACCATTACGGAGTTACCCAAATCGTTTTGTCCGACGATTCTCTGATTGCCGGAACAGGCAAAGAAACCGTTATATCAATCGAGGGAAAAGTTATAAAGAGAGACGAAGAAACAGTAAACAAAAAAATTAAAACGGGAGAAATAGAAGTATCGGTTGAAAAACTGAATATTTTAAGCAAATCCATAAGCAATCTGCCGTTCGAGATTAATAATTCGACCGAAACGAGAGAAGAAGTAAGATTAAAATACAGATTTCTCGATTTACGCAATAAAAAAGTCCATGATAATATTGTAACGCGCTCGAAAATTATAAGCTATCTTCGTAAAAAAATGGAAGAAATAGGCTTTATGGAAATACAGACGCCTATCTTAACGTCGTCGTCTCCCGAGGGAGCGAGAGACTATATAGTCCCCAGCAGAAAACATCACGGATTATTTTACGCTCTTCCTCAGGCGCCGCAGATATTTAAGCAGTTATTGATGACTTCCGGTTTTGACAGATATTTTCAAATCGCGCCGTGTTTCAGAGACGAAGACTCGAGAGCGGACAGGTCGCCGGGCGAATTTTATCAGCTCGATTTCGAGATGGCGTTCGCAACCCAGGACGACGTTTTAGCGGTCGCAGAAAAAGCTTTGTTCGATACTTTTACGGAGTTTTCCAAAGAATCGGGAAAATATGTCTCTCCTCCGCCGTTTGTGAGAATCCCGTATAACGAAAGTATGTTAAAATACGGAACTGACAAGCCGGATTTGAGAAATCCGTTAATTATAAGCGATTTGAGCGAATTTTTCAAGGATTCTGATTTCAAGCCGTTTAAAAATAAGCCCGTAAGAGGAATAGTCGCGCCGAACTGCGCGAAAAACCCGAACGCTTTCTTCAACGATTTCGGCGATTACGCTAAAAGTATAGGTATGCGCGCGGGAATCGGCTATATAAATATTATAAAAAACGAAGAGACAAAACAAATAGAATTTAAAGGTCCTATCGCTAAATTTTTGTCTGAAGAAAAACAGAAAGAAGCGCTTGAATTATTAGATTTAAAAGAAAACGACACTCTGTTTTTTATCTCGGACGACATAAAAATAGTTAATAGACTCGCGGGGCAAATAAGAAACGAACTCGGAAGAAGATTAAATTTAACTGACGAAAATAAATTTGAAATGTGCTTTATAGTAGATTATCCCATGTATGAAATCAACGAAGAAACGGGAAAAATCGATTTTGGGCATAATCCGTTTTCTATGCCTCAGGGAGGACTTGACGCTCTTAACTCGCAGGAACCGCTTGAAATTAAAGCTTATCAGTATGATATAGTATGCAACGGAACGGAGCTCACGTCGGGAGCGGTAAGAAACAATATCCCCGAAATAATGGTAAAAGCGTTTGAAATCGCGGGATATAACGAAGAAACGGTCAAGACAAAATTCGGCGGAATTTACAATGCGTTTCACTACGGCGCGCCGCCTCACGCGGGAGCGGCTCCGGGGGTGGACAGAATCGTAATGCTCTTAACCGGAGAAGAAAACCTCAGGGAAGTTATAGCGTTCCCCATGAACAGCAGCGCGCAGGATTTACTGATGAACGCGCCGGGTCCGGTAACTGAAATGCAGTTAAGAGAAACGCATATAAGAGTGAGGTAAATATTTTATGAGTTTTAATGAGTTTGATACGGGTATTTATTATCTGAATTTAGACAAGCTTAAATCGCTTGTTAAAATAGAACTGACGGAAGAAGAAGAAATAGCGGCGGGTAATTATTTTGATTTCTGGGTCGAAAAATTCAACGGGCTCAAAAAAATCGATACTGAAAATATCGAGCCGTTAATTAACGTGTCTTCGCTTGAAAATATAATGCGCGAGGATACTGCGTATAAAATATTTACGCGCGAAGAATTACTCGAAAACGCGCCGGAACATTGCGACGGTTATTTTGCCGTACCGAGAATAATAGAGTAGGGCGCGGCTTCCATGCCGCGCCGCAAAAGGCGAATAAACGCGCCGTAAAAGGAGAGAATTTTTTATGAAAATAGACCTTGACGAAAATATTTTGGTGAAAGGCAGGTATTGCTTAACCGGGTCGAAAATGCTGTATAATTTTAAACCGCCGTATTCTGCGGCTGTAGTTGAGAAAATATTAAAAGCGGGGATGTTCGTCGCAGTTAAGAGTTTAGATAATGCGGATGCGGGGTTAAGCTTGATATTCAGAAATATAAAAGACGGCGTAAATATAAAACCGACTTACGGAACGGTCTCGAGATTCGGCGTTATCGCTAACGCTTCGTCTATGGATTCCGTTAGGGTAAACGCAAAAAATCTTGACGATGCGTTTACTGTTTTATCTGTGATTGCCGGGTCTGATAAAAACGACCCCACGCTTTATCCGGCTGAAAAATATAATTACAGTCCGGAGAATATTAATATATCAGAACTGAAAATTATTGAATCGCCGGATTTTAAACTGAAAGACTGTTTGTTACCGGTTGAGAAGATAATATCGTCGGCTGAATTTTCCGCGAATATATCGAGATTCGACGGGCTTAATTTCGGTTTCAGACCGGAAAACTATAAAAATATAAACGAGTTGATAATAGATTCGAGAAGCGAATGTTTTGATTATCAGACAAAATTCAAGGCGCTGACGGGAGCGTATGTTCTATCTGAAGATAATTTTGAAAAATATTATTTGAAAGCGGCGAAAATCAGGAGACTAATCAAACGGGAGCTTGACGGAATATTTGATAATTTTGATATAATCGCGCTGCCGATAGAAAATCTTGATATTGCCGAGGCGTTAATTAATCTTACGGGGTTTCCCGCGGTTATTATAAAAGATAAAATATTAATCTCAAAAGAATTTGAGGAGAATAAACTGTACGCGCTAGGGAGGAGTTTGGAGAAATGAGTTATAATAATTATGAAATTGTAATGGGAATCGAAGTTCATGTCGAGCTTGCGGTAAATTCAAAATTGTTTTGTTCATGTTCTGCGAAATTCGGCGCCGAACCCAACGAAAACACCTGCCCTTCCTGTCTTGGTATGCCGGGGTTTATTCCCCATTTAAACAAAAACGCCGTAGAGCTCGCGATTAAAGCCGGACTCGTGACAAACAGTGAAATCGCGGAGAGAATAACGTTCGACAAGAAGAATTATTTTTATCCGGATTTACCCTCGGGTTATCAGACGACGCAGTGGTTCTCGCCTATATGCCAAAACGGCGGCGTTGAGATAGAAATAAAAAATAAAAATAATGAAACGGAAACGAAAATAATTAATCTGAAACAAATACACATAGAAGAAGACGCGGGAAAATTAGTCCACGGATTAAATCAGAGCGTTTCAACAGTCGATTATAACAGAGCGGGAGTGCCGCTTATAGAAATAGTCAGCCAGCCGGATTTCAGAAGCTCCGAAGAAGTCGTCGCGTATCTGCAAAAGCTTCGCTCTCTGTTTATATACGCGGGAGTCTCGGACTGTAAAATGCACGAAGGCTCTATGAGAGCGGATATTAATATTTCAGTACGAAAAATCGGGGATATAAAACTCGGAACAAGAATAGAAATAAAAAACATGAACTCGCTTAAAGCGATTGTAAACGCAATCGAATACGAAAAAGAAAGGCAAATCGAAGCTCTCGAAACGGGCTGCGAAGAATTAATTCAGGAGACGAGAAGATGGGACGAGGAAAAAAACGAGAGCTTTTCTATGAGAACGAAAGAAGACGCGACAGATTACAGATATTTCCCCCACGCCGAAGTTATGCCGGTTGCAATCCCGAAAGAATGGATTGAGGATATAAAGGCTTCCCTTCCCGAACTCGCGCATCAAAAGCTCGAGCGCTTTATAAAACAATATAATTTAAGCGGGTACGACGCGAAAATCCTGACCGAAAACAAACGCCTGTCAGAATTGTTCGAAGAGACAACTGATTACTGCGGAAATCCGAAAGAAGCCGCAAACTGGCTTATCGTCGAGCTTTTAAATCTCGTAAGGAACGACGGCAAAGAAATAGAGGATATTAAAATAGACTGCAGAAAAATCGCCTCGCTTATAAAATCGGTTCTCGGCAATATAATAAACAGACCGTCCGCAAAAGAGATTTTCGAGAAAATTTACAAGGAAGACGCAGACCCGGAAGAATATATAAAAGAAAATAATCTGGGTATGATTTCAAATCGCGATTTGTTGTATAAAGCGTGCGAGGAAGCCGTGGCCGGAGACCCGGACGGGGTAAAAAAATACAAAAACGGCAATATAAAAGTATTCGGTTCGTTCGTGGGAAGCGTAATGCGTAAAATGAAAGGCAAGGCGAACACAGACATAGTAAACGGCATATTAAAAGAAATGCTTGACGGGGATATTTAATATCCGCCTCCCGCCCTGTCGTACGCCGCCTGGGCCGCGCGCACAAATTCTTCCAGACCGATTGCGTCAAATTCAGCGAGATAATCTTCCCATTCCCCGTCGTCGTATATATCGCGTTCCCCCGTGATAAAGGCGACGGCGCTTTCTCTTGTGTGGACCTCCGCGGCGGCGCGTATTTTCTGTATCTGTTCTTCCTCCCCCGGGAGATAAAGCAGACGGCTTATATATTCCGGGGGTTCCGAGCCTATATGCAGCATAGCCGACCGGGCGTTCATATATTCCCCGTCCGTAACGCTTCCGTCCCACGTTACCCCGCCCGAATATTTGGGGTGCGAAATATACGGGGTAATCTGCGCGAGATGAGAGTTCTGCAAAGTATTCCACAGCTGATTATACAGTTTAATCGTCGCGGGGGTTCCGTATATGCTTATATCCCCCTCGTCCGCGAAATCCCAGTCCGTCCCCCTGAGTCCGTACCTTCCGATAAGGCTCGCTTCCTCGCTTAACATCAGGTCGAACAGCTCGAATACCTCGACGGGGTTGCGGCACGCGGACGTTATAACTCCCGCGGGTCTGGGAGCGGACGAGTTGACGGTCGTAAATCTAACGCCGTCCGGACCGGTCAGCGGAGCTATGCCGATATAGCGTCCGAGTATTTCCGGGGAGTTCTGCTGTACCACGAGAGTTATTCCAGGAGAGGCGAACGCGCCGAGAATATCGCGCGGGTCGTTCGCCATCTGCATAAACTGACGGTCGTCCTGGGTAAAAGTATGCGGCGAGATTAAGCCTTCGCCGTAGAGTCCGCGCATATATAAGAGAGCGTTCCGCCATTCGTTCCGGACCGGCGAAAAAACAAGCTTCCCGTCTTCCGGATAAAGCCGCGAATTGTTTTCGTCGTTGTAAATAAAGGCGTTGAACAGGAAATTATACGGCTGTTTCGAATACGCCTGTTCGGTTCCCGACATTGGGATTTTATCGGGGTAGGCGTTTTTGAACGCGCGCAGCATATCCGCGAACTCTTCGGTCGTTTCCGGAGGGTCAAGCCCGAGTTCGTCCAGCCAGTTTTTGTTCACCCACATCATATGCCGGTATTTTCTTATTACGGACGAGCCGAACCCGGGCATAAAATATATATGCCCGTCGGCGGACGTCATGTTTTCGCGGATATTATATTCGGGAAATCCGGCGAACAGTTCCTTTATATGTTCTCCGTAAGTTTCTATAAGTGACGTGAGCGATATAATATTCCCCCTGTTAATATATTCCTGAAGATTGTGAGGCTGGAAAATCTCAAGATTAGCGAACCCTACGTAAGCGTCGGGAAGTCCTTCGCCGCCGAGCAGCTGCTGCGAAGCTATCTGTTCGGCGTTTTCGAGCGGCAGCCATGTCATCTCTATTTTCAGCCCGGTTTGTTCCTCGAGCCAGAGCTTATATAGATTAGTGTCGAAGTCTTCTATATAGTTATTCTGCGGAGCGGCAAGCCGGACGACGATTCTGTTATCTTCCGATTTATTTATAATATCGCCGGCGTTCGTCTGTCTGCACGAAAACAAACCGCAGAGTATAAAGACAAAGACGAAGACGAGTATCGGCGGAGCCGTTATTTTTATATATTTTCTATTGATACGCATTTTTTCCCCCCGCCGGTAAATATATTTGTTTTGATTTTAATATTATACCATATATTTTTTATTTTTCCGCATTTTTTATATTTAAAACAATAAATATTTTGACGAACGCGACGATTGTCTATACGATAATAATATAATCCATATATTTATGCTTATATTTATTGTATAATATAAATAAATATAACGATAGTTATTTGTTTTAATAATACCGGAGGTGATAGATATAAATAAAATTTATATCGTCGACGACGAGCAAATCGTCATAGACCAGTTTTGGGCAAGGCGGAGATTTTTCTTTGAGAGCGGTTTTGAAATATGCGGAGCGTCTACGAATTCTTTAACGGCCGTCGGCGAAATCCGTTCGATGCGTCCGGACGTCGTTTTCAGCGACCTGAAAATGCCGGGCCTGAACGGAGCGGAGCTTATGGACGAAATAAGCCGCGACGTATTAAAGCCGCTGTTTGTTATCATAAGCGCGCACGGGGATTATAAATATATACGTAAATTTTTCCTGACGCGCGGCTTTGATTATTTGCTCAAACCGGTTACGGACTGCGAATTAATCGACCTGCTTAACCGGCTCGCCGAAAAATTAAACTGCGCGCAGCCGGTAATAGAAAGGCAAACCCCGTCCGCGAAGCTCGACGAAATCCTGTATTATCTTAACGAACGGCCGGGAATAAACCACTCCCTTGATTTCGTCGCCGAAAGATTTAAAATAAACCGTTCGACTTTGTGCGCGCTATTCTCAAAACATCTCAAAACTACTTTTTCGTCCTATATAAACGAGTTGAGAATGGAACGCGCGCGGACGCTTCTAAGCTCTACCGATAAGCTCGTAAAGGAAATCGCCGTTCACTGCGGGTTCAGCGACGCGCTTTACTTCACCCGGGTCTTTCATAAAACGCATAATATTTCCCCTACGAGATTCAGGGAGGAAGCGAGGCGGACAAAATAAAGTGAAGTCAAAAAAGCAAAGGCGCCGCTTCGCGCTGATAGTCGCCGCGTTCACTTTCGCTTCGCTTGGATTGTGGTTCATATACCACAATACCGTGTTTTCCTATATCAGCCAAAACGCCGCCGCGAACACCGCGCTTATCAAAAACAGCCTGTTAAGCGAGCTCGACGGCGAGTTTTCGCGGATGAAAATAACCTCGTCCGTTCTCGCGGGGAGCGTTTACGTCCAGGAATTTCTGACCGAACGGGATATATCGGAGTATTACGAAAAGGCGGGCGCGGTCTCCGAAATCATACTCAAAACGACTTATCCCAGTATGAACGCGGACAGTATCATAACTATAACGTCCGACGGAGCGTACTACAGATTCACCGGGGGAATAAGCAACGCCGCGATAGAAAGACTCGCCGGAAGTACGGCGAGAAACGGCGCGACGGTTTATTCCGTTACCGAACTGGACGGAACGAGTTATTTCTGCCTCATAACCCCTGTAAATCCGCGCGGCGGAGGCGCGTCCTCTCCCGCGGGGCATATCGTCATGCTGTCCAATCTCGCGAAAATCAGAAGGACCCTCGTTCAGCTCGATTCTTTGTACGGGGATATAGACGCGGCGGTTATCCTGAACGACGTCGTTTTACTGTCGAGCAATCCCGCTCTCGACGGGCTGGACGCGTCCGAACTTGAACGCCTTTACGGAACGGTGACGGTTTCGCAGGTTACGGGAACGAATCTTTTCGCGGCGGCGCTGCTGACGAACGACGCGTTATATTACGGACAGCGTTTATTTGTTTTTATTTCCTCGGCAATGCTTATATTTATGCTCGCCTGCGTTGCGGGTTTATACGGCATACTGTCCGGAAAGGTGATAGGCCCGATGCTTGAGAACACGGAAATAATGGAAAGGAATCTGCTCAAAACCCAGATAGACGCGCATTTTCTCGTGAACACAATCAACTGGATTAAAGGACTTTCGGAGCAGGGCAAAAACGAAAAAGCCGCGCGCGCGGCTGAAAATCTCGGGGAAATGCTCAAAAGCCTTCAGGAGTCCGACGAGGAGACTAACGTTTTTGAACAGCTGGAATATCTTGACCGCTATATCGAAATCATGAATATACGCTGCGACGGGAAATATATCACGGATATTGACGTAGATAATATATTATGCGAATATAATATGCTCGGGCAGATTCTTCAGCCCCTCGCCGAAAACGCGCTTACCCACGGTCTGGGAAGTAAGCAGAGCGACTGCCGCCTTACAGTATCCGGCAGACTTGAAGAGAATCATATTATACTCGAAGTTTCGGACAACGGAAAGGGTATGCCCGAAGAAACTGTACGCGCGCTTCAGGAGCATCTGGATTTTGCCGACAAATGGGATAATTATGAAGAATATAATACGCTGAAAGGAGTCGCGCTCGTTAATATACAGAAGCGTATAAGAAACAAATACGGGAGAAAATACGGGCTGACTATCGGCGGCTCGCCGGACGCCGGCCTTACCGTGACGGTAAAACTCCCCGCGATAGAATATAAAGCCGGCGTTTAAAAAGCTCTCATAAAATCATCTCCATTTTACGGCTTTTGGTTTCAAAACCGCAGCTCTCGTAAAATTTTACGGCAGTTTCGTTGAACTCCCATACGTTCAGGTCAATATTATACGCGCCGACCTGCTTCGCGTATGCTTTAACCGCCGCGAATATCTTTTTGCCCGCGCCCTGCCCGCGGCAGTTCTCGTCTACGCAGAAATCGTCGATATAGAGCGCGGTATAATCAGTAAAGACGGGGTGCGACTCGTACCGGGTTATCATGCAAAAGCAGTAGCCCAAAATCTTCCCGCCGCCGTCAACCGCAACGAATACGGGGCGGTTTTCGTCTTTCAGCATCGCTTCAAACTCGTCTTTGCCGTATTTTTGGCAGCTTTTTTTGAATATATCGGGTCTGCCTTTATGGTGCAGGATACCGATTTGTTTGAGTAAATTTATAATTCCCGCGTTATCGCCGATTTCCGCCCGCCTTATCGTTAAAACCATTTCAAAAGCCCTCCGCTTTAATATTATGCTTATGTTCTATCATATTATATCATAACTTTGTGTCGGATTCAATAATCAAGCGTTAAAAATCAAACGGCGCGACGATTGTCCATACGATAATAATATATTCTATTTACTTTTGCATATATTGCGCGATATAATAATATTGTACGGGAAGTTTTGAAAAATTTTTGGAGTTTAGATTTAATTATGAGAAATATAATCAGGAAAATATTTGTTGTTTTAATAATATTATCTATGTTTTTCGCATTAATATCGTGCGAAGCGAATACCGGCGGAGAAATTAATAACGACCGGAACGAACAGAACGGACAGAATGAACAGAACGGAGAGTCCGCGAACGAAGATAACGGAGATAACAATAGCGAAGACGGTTCTCAGCCGGCGCAGAGAGCGCAGCCGGACGCTGCCGGAAATGCCGGTTCGGCGGGAAGATTCGACGGGATTTGGGTCAAAGACGGCGGCTATACTATTTATATAATAAATAATTTAAACAGGGTTTACGTTTACGACGACAATCAAAAATACGGTTTCAGAATAAGCGTCATGCAAAGCGAAGTCGACGGCGACAGTATCTATGCGACGATGATTGACCCGGATTTTGATTATCACGCCGAATACAGTTTGGTTCTTGACGGCGACAGGTTAAATTTTACGCATTATTACGGCATAGGACTGCAAGTTATAGAAACTTCGGGAGTATATACGAGAATCCCCGGAGACGCTCAGGCCGCGTATGATTTACTCCGCGACGGAGGTTCTCCCCCTTCGACGGCGCCGCCGCAGTCCGCCGAACAGCCGACCGAACCCGAACCAGAGCCCGTAACGTCGGTAAATATCGGGGGCGTAGAATACGGTCTCGACTGGACGACGTTTCAGCTTTCGGACACGGAACTGACCGACGAAGATTTAGCGCAGCTTAAATATCTTACGAGGATAACGACGCTGGAATTTAACGCTTCGAAAATCACTGATTTTTCGCCGCTCGGAGACGCTCTGTCTTTGCGGGGTTTAAGAATATCCGACGCTGATATAAGCGATTTGTCGCCGATTGCCAATCTCGTAAATTTAACGGCGTTAAGTATAAACCAAAGCGGTATAAGCGATATTACGCCGCTGGGAAATCTTACGAACGTTACTTCTATGTTTTTGAATGATAATCAAATCAGCGACGTTTCAGTTCTGGCGGGTTTAAGCAATTTAGCTTATCTGGGTTTGGCTTCGAATCAAATCAGCGATATTACTCCGCTTTTGGGTTTGACCGGTATAGTTCACATAAATCTTTACGGCAATCCCGTAAGCCCCGAAGATTTGGCAAGGTTGAGGGCGGCTCTCCCGAACTGCGGAATATATTTCGGCGACGAGAACGTAAATTATGAGCAGTCCGGCGGCATGACTCCCCGGTCGGGGAACTAAATAATATTTGTCAGGCAAAAATTTTATATAAATCACACGCATAAACAAATTTTTTTAATTTAATTTTCAGGAGGGATTTGAAAATGAATCTCAAACAAAAGAAGAAACACAGCAGAATCACAGCGTTTTTATTGGCGTTTATTATGGTTTTCAGCATGGCCGCCATGATACCGCCGCTCGCAGTTTCAGCTTCGGAGGTTAATCTAATCGACACCCTGCCGCCGTATGTGCGGTCAAGTACAAGCTATGTAGTCGCGCACCCGACGTCGGGCGAAACATCCATTACGCTCGGCGGAACAGCGTACAAGAACGCCATAGGATTCACGAGCTGGAGCGGCACGCACACCGCTAATTTTAATTTAGGCGGAAGCTACACGACGTTCACGGGAATCGTGGGCAGAATGGGCAACAGCACAGGAATCGGCAGATTAAACGTCTACGGCGACGATATATTAATTTTAGCTATGGACATACCAGTCGGACTGCCCTCACAGTTCCAAGTGAACGTAACAGGCGTTAGGGACATGAAAATCGAAGTAAAACAGGCGAATAATAATATTACGACGGGACTCGCGCAGCTGCAAATCGGCACAGACGCGACTACCATAGTTAATACTTCATACGCAAAGAATCTTGTCGATATTTATGAACCGTACCACAGGTCAAGCACAAGCTATGCCGTGCCTTACCCGACAAACGGAACAGATACTATTACGTTGGGCGGCGCGGAGCAGAGAAACTCCATAGGATTCACGAGCTGGAGCGGCACGCATTCTATTTCTTACAATCTGAACAGCAGGCACACGTCGCTCACGGGAGTCGTGGGCAGAATGGGTACTAACGCGACTGCCGACGGCACGCTTAATATCTATAACGGAACTGCGGTACTGCATACGATGAGCGTAGCCGCAGGTCTGCCGCAGAGTTTCTCAATTAATCTAACAGGCGTGAGCGACCTGAAAATCGAAGTCGTACAAGCGCAGAATAATATTACGATAGGTCTCGCGCAGCTTGTATTAGACGGCGGCGCTGCAGTTACGCCTCCTCCGGCTCCCCCGACTCCGACGCCTCCGACACCTCCTCCAACGCCTGAACCTCCGGTAACCCCCGACCCTCCGGCGGCGGGCAAAGTAACTTTCAACGGCAATCAGTATCAGGTTTTTGACACAAGCATGACATGGACAGAAGCCAAAGCATATGCAGAAAGTTTAGGCGGTCATCTTGTAACAATAACCTCACAGGCTGAACAGGATTTTGTACAAAGTCTTATCAAAGACGGAACGAAAAATCAATATTGGATTGGCGCGGATTGTGAAGAAAGCAGAGGAAATTGGAAATGGGTTACAGGCGAACCGTGGAGCTACACGAACTGGGCTTCAGGCGAACCGCGGTTACATACAGGAACATATTTTGTTCATATGTACCGTTTAGTGAATCCTCTCTATCCCAGTGCCAATGACGTCGGAAAATGGAATGACGCCAATAATAATAATGTTTTCGGCAGTGAAGCGTTTTTTGCGGCGGACGCTGTCGGCTTCGTAGTCGAATGGAGCAGCGCGGCTACTCCCGTACCTCCGATAGCGCAGCTGCCGTTTACGGCCGAAGCCACGGAAAACGGAGTGAAACTCGACTGGCAGCCTATTACCGGCGCAATCGGTTACAGAGTTTACCGTTCAACTGTCATGGGAACGCAGGGAATCGACGTTACGGACTTCCCCATAGCTACCACGACTCATCTCGACTTTAACGTACTCGAAAGCACGAATTATTATTACAGTCTGCATCCTCTTTACGCAGAGGCGACTATTACGACTTCCGAACAGCTGGGCGACGCGATAAACGCTTATCCCTATCCTGTTTTAACGAGAGACGTTCTGATTAAAATTGATATACCCGACGGAATGTCTACGCAGAATTATATAATTATGCAGCTTAACAATCCGATGATGACGGTCAACGGAGAACCCAGGGAAGTAGACCCCGGCAGGGGAACTACGCCCATGCTGATTAACGCCAGGACTATGGTGCCCATACGCGCGATAGTTGAGGCAATGAACGGCAAAGTTACGTGGGGTGGAGAAGAACCCGAGGATTCAGACGCTGCCAGAATGGACAGAAGCAAACTCGAAGCGAACGGAAACACCGTTGTAATGTGGGTCGGAAGTACGACAATCACAGTAAACGGCCTGAATAAAATAATAGACGTCGCTCCGGAAATCAGAAACAACAGAACAATGGTACCTATAAGATTCGCCCTGCAGGACCTCGGTTGCGCGGTAACATGGATAGGCAGTACGAGTGAAGTCGTTATTACATACTTCACCGCCGGCGCTCCGATA
>Ga0099364_10005056_pt1 | contig 19728 bp, 14 predicted proteins | sample TergutTh196P3_FD_73070 | JGI IMG/M metagenome (GOLD analysis project Ga0099364, IMG submission 73070) | Microcerotermes parvus P3 segment gut microbial communities from Pointe-Noire, Republic of the Congo - Th196 P3 | ecosystem: Host-associated > Arthropoda: Insects > Digestive system > Gut ... | reverse complement strand
TATAAGCGCCCGCGCCCTTATCACCGGCGACAGCCTGTCCATTGTGGTGGCCAACAGCTTTGACGGGATGTGGCTGGAAAGCGGGAAAGAAGGCGTATATCTGTCGCGAAAAACGGACGAAAGGGAAGCCGCGCGCGAGGGCGTGGGGTTGTCGTCGGTCAAGGCAATCTCCGCGAAACATTTTGGAATTGTGGAGTGTCAAATCACCGGCGACGTTTGGATATCCTCCGCGCTGGTGCATATAATATGAGCGCCGTCTTATTTGTTCAAGCGGGCGGCGGATTGCCGCCCGCTTGTTCGCCGCCCTTTAAAAAGCCGCCTCCATGGAGTTGATCATGGAGTCAAAAGCCTCGTGTTGGCCTATGACGCTGATAAACATGACATAATCTTCGTCGCCCGACATGATGCCTATGGCGTCAACTCCGTTTTCCGTCGTAAACTGAAATATGTATCCGTCGTCTATTTTCTGCAGATTTGAGCCGTTCAATTGAGCCTGAACGCCCTCCGCGTATTCTCCGACGGACAACCCCTCGTTTTCGATGATCGCGACGGTCAGCGCCGCCGAGTTGTCCGGCGCGGTGAACCCGACGGTGGCGTTTTCCTCGTCCACGCCCACTTTCCATCCGTTCGGCACGTCAATGGTAAAATAGTCGAACTTCATCACCTCAGCCGACGAAACCCCGAACGCCGTCAACACCACTAACAACGCAACTGCCGCAACCGCACACATCTTCCTCGCCATTTCTCACACGCTCCTCTTTTTTTTTCGGCTTTTCGTCAAACTAAACAAGCCGGCAAGTATTCTGTCACTTTTTGCCGGTTGTTTGAACCCCGCTTCACGCCCCGCAAGTCGTGCTTGACAAATACGAAATAATATGCTTGCCCGCATTTTTTGGGCGTTCGGGCGCACGTCATGGTTTGGCGGAGCGTGCCGGACAAAAAAAACGCCCTCTTGTTTTTTAACGTAAATAATTGCTAATATCGGATCACTATGAAAGCGGACGGGACGGCACGGACATGAACACCTTACGGATAGCGATATGCGAGGACGAGAAGAGAGACGCGGAGCGCCTTGCCTCTTTGATAAACGAGAGCGGCGTCACCTCGGAGGTTACGAGCTTCGAAAGCGGTGAGGACTTCCTAGCGTTCCATCCAGCCGGGCAGTTTGACCTTGTTTTTTTCGACATTAACATGAGCGGCCTCTCAGGCGTCGAAGCGGCTCGCGCGTTTAGGGAGGCGGACGACGCTTGCGCCGTGGTGTTCACCACCAGCAGCCCGGACCACATGCCCGAGGCTTTTGACGTGGGCGCGAGCCAATACCTGATCAAACCGCTGCAATATGAAAAGCTGGAAAAAGTTCTGAAAAAAAGCCTCGACAGGAAGGAGCTCTCACAAAAAACATGCCTCGTTAAAACCAAAAGCGGGCGCGTCAACGTTCCGCTGGATCATATTTACTACGTGGAAGTCATCGGCCACAACTGCTTCGCTCACACTGCGAGCGGAGTGATCGAAACGGACTCCATGACCATGCAGGATTTCGAATGGCAGCTCCAGCCGCCGCGTTTCCTGCGATGCTATAAAAGCTATATCGTGAACTTTAGTTATGTGGAAAAAATCGACCGCGAATATCGCGTCTTCATCATGAAGAACGGACACAAGGTATACATCCGGCGCGATGACGTAGCGAAATACGCGCGCGAGCTCGACAGGTGGCGTCTGGCCGAAACCAGGAGAGATTTGATATGAGCGATTTGGAACCTATGGCCCAATTCGTTTTCATCGCCGCGGTCTGCTTCCTCGTTTTCAGGGACAGGCTCGAGCGTACGGCGGCGAGGATAGCAGCGGAAATGTCACTGTTCTTCCTGGTTATAGCCATGACATTCGTGGTTTTGGCGTTTTTCGATTCAGGCGAAGGTTTTGCCGTCGGCGCGGCGGCATTCATGCTTCTGGCTTTTCTGCAATATTACGCGAAAACGGTACGCGAGGGATTTCAGAAGCTGTTGTTCGTGTTTTTCACAGCATTCCACACAGCCTCCTGCCTCCAAATTTTCATCGACATGTTTCGCGCCGCATTAAACGTTCGGGAAAATTTTCTGATCGCCGCTTTGATAAACATCGCCGTATACGCCGCCGGAGGCTGGGGGGTGTACCGTTGGTTCGCGCCCCCGCTGCGGCAGGTCGAATCACGGCACATGAAATGGCTGTGGACCGCCCCCGCCCTGTTCTATCTTATTTCCGAGTATATCGATTTTTCCGAATATCCCAGATTATACGAGAACTATCGCATACATCAGATATTATTCCTAATGTTCCTCATCTCGTCGGTTGTCATTTGTGTTCTCCTGCTTCGGATACTGAATGGAGTCGCGAAAAACACCCGTCTGGAATCCGACGCCGAGGCCGTAAGCCGCCAGCTCGCCATGCAGCGGGAACAGTACGAACGGATAATGGAAAACGCGGAAGAGGTCAAATTCATGCGCCATGACATGCACCACCACCTGACTCTAATGGGAGAACTTGCGCGAGGTGAGGAAAAACTCGAGGAATACATACAAAACTTGTCTGAGAAACTGGACGACGCGCGGGATAAGCTATACTGCGCGAATTACGCCGTCAACGCGGTGACGGCTCACTACCTCGGCGTCGCGGAGCGCGAGGGCATATCGGTCGATGCTCGTCTGGAAGTACCGGAAGACACGGGCCTTGTTCCCGCCATCGACCTGTGCGTCATCATGGGCAATCTCCTGGAAAACGCCGTGGAAGCCTGCCGCCGTGTGACGCGGGGAAATAAATTCATTCGAGTCCGCTCCAGCGTGACGGGCGACAGCCTGTCTCTCGTAGCGCTCAACAGCTTTGACGGCCTGTGGCGTGAAAGCGGAGAAGCCGGCGTATTCCTGTCGCGCAAAACGGACGAGAGCGAGCCCGCGCGCGAGGGCGTGGGGCTGTCGTCGGTCAAGGCGATCTGCGGGAGGCACATGGGGCTTGCGGAGTATGAGATCACCGGCGACGTTTGGGTATCCTCCGCTTTGGTGCATATGGAGGGGCAATAAATATCGAGTTTTAAAAAACAATGGAGGTGTAGAAATGGGACAGACAATTGCAAGGGTAATAGGCGTATTTTTGCTGCTGGCATTACTGCCAGCATCTGTGGGCGCGGCGTCAGGCGTCTCGGAAACGGACGGACGGTATGTCAGGATAATTCTCGAGACGCGAAGCGAGAAAGCCTTTGCCGACGGGATCGAATGGAAAGCCGAATGGAAATACGATACGCGGGGCGATGGCGCTATCGAAGAAGTTTCGTTTCAAGAATACTTCGACGCGGCGGAAAAAGAACTATCGAAAGACGCGCCGGATGGGATGATCGTTCTCCCGGATTATCCGATACCGGGAGGGTACGTGGAATTTTACTTCAAGGGCGCCGCTCCCGGTTTCGTCGACCTTCACATCACTTGCGGGCTGCCCGGAGAACGCGCGCCCCTCGCCGACGCGAGGTTCAGGATCGCGGTTTTTTCGGATATGAAAATGCTGGTGCTCGAATCGTCGGAGAAGTACGACTGGGGCGATCTGGAGTAAGCTGGAGTTTCCCTTACGACACTCACAGACACGGGACGCGCCTGACTGCAATTGATACCAATCGAGAATTCGGTCAGGCGCGTCATGCAGCGAAACCCCACGCCAGTTCGGTGCGTGTAATATAGATGCTACGCGAACGCATAACAAGCGTTTGCGAACTAGGGATGAAATAGTGAGGCCGCGGGCGGTTAGTTGCCGACAAAGTCAACGCTGTCACGCTCTACAAAAGCTGTGGCTAACATTATTTTGCTCTTAGGGCGGAAAGGGTCTTTTATAGTTGAGATAATCTTGTTAGCGGCTATTTCGCCCAACAATTCCATGTTTACACGTATCGTTGTTAATCGCGGTGTGATCAGCTCGCTCATAGGAATATCGTCAAATCCTATTATGGAAACATCCTTCGGCAAACTTATTCCCGCTTCTTTCATTGCTCGTATGGCGCCCATCGCAATAATATCATTATCAGCAAAAAAGGCCGTGGGCAATTCAGGGTTCGCCGCAAGCCATTGCTTCACGCTTTCATACGAGCTGTCCGTACAAACGCCGACATTGCAAATATATTTCTCTGATAGAGGGCAGCCCGCTTTAATAAGGTTTTCCCGCAGAGACTCCTCGCGCTCGCGGAATGGGTAAGAACGTATTTCAGCTCGCAAATAACCGATTTTGATATGTCCTTTTCCGGACAGATATTCGACAATTCGCCTGACGCTGTCTTTTCCATTATTGATCAGACATTCCAGCTCCATGTCATTCGACCAATAATCTATTAAAACCAGCGGCAGATTCGCCTCTTTAAATTTGTCTATTTCCGATTCCTCAACCTCGCTGCCCATAATTATAACGCCATGAGTGCGGTCATTGAGAATGTCGTCCAATTCCTGCCGATAAGAAATAGAACGTATATTTAAATATGTTATGGCAATCTCGAACCCCGCTTCGTCACAGACACTTTTAGCCCCGCGTACAACTCTTGGCAAAGAAGGGCTTTCGGTAAAGTCAGAACCTGGCTGACGATAGATTATGAAGCGAATCCGATTGGCGTCAAGAGAGTTAATATATCCCAGTTGTTTTGCCACATCAAAAATCTTGCCTGATGTTTCTTTTTTTACTCCGCGTTTATTATTAAGGGCGTTGGAAACAGTAGCAGGAGAGAAACCTGTTATCTCGCTGATGGTCTTAACACTTGGCTTGGGCTTAATGTAACCTTCCATTATTGACGGCACCCCCGTGTCTGATTCTATTATAAATATAAACGAAAGGATAAAAAAACAAAACTATTTCACAAATATTTTCAACATTAATTTATATAATATTTACATCAATGGTGAAATATATTGTGGGTGTAAAACTAATATGTAAATTTATTCGGTATGATTTTATTTATATGATTTTATTTATATTGACAAATGCGAATTTACAACATATTCTATTATAAATATCCGCGCAATCAGCATCGATTCATAATGAAAATTACTGAGATTATTTTTACTTAATATTTATCAATATTTTATGCGGAGGCAGATAATATTGAAAATAGCGAGAAAAAATTTTATAGAATCAATATTATGCTGCGCCCCCGCCATGATACTGGTCAGTCTGATGATTTACATACCGTTCCTGCTCAGCGGATATTACTCGCTTACAAAATGGGACGGAATCGCCAGAGAGCCTGTCTTTATAGGGTTTGACAATTTCAGAACGATTTTTACCAGCGGAAGCGACTTTTTGGCCGCGTTGATTTTTACCGGCAAATATACGCTGTTTTTTATGATTTTCGCTAATATATTTGCCTTGGCTATCGCCATGGTATTAGTGCAAAAATTCAGGTTCGCGAATTTTCTTCGCGGAGCTTTTTTTATACCCTACATACTGAGCATGATAATAGTGGGTTTCATATGGAGATTTATATTCAGCCAGGGCTTTGACAGATTGTTTGAGCTCACCGGCCTGGGGTTCTTTAATTACAGTTGGCTGGGGACAATCAATCTGGCCTTTTTTTCGGTGGTTATCGTGGGTGTGTGGCAATCGCTCGGGTTCTATATAGTGCTGTATATTGCCGGACTTAAAGCCATACCCGCGGAAGTGCTGGAAGCCGCGACGGTGGATGGCGCGGTTGGGTGGACCCGCCTGATTAAAGTGACCATCCCCCTGTTATGGCCGTCCGTTATAACCTGTATGTTTATGAGCCTGACCAACTCGCTTAAAGTCTTCGATATCATACTCGCCCTTACGAGGGGCGGCCCAGGCGGGGCCACCAACAGCGCCGCGATGAACATCTACCGCGAAGCCTTCCAGAATAACAACTATGGCTTGGGTTCGGCCAAGGCTCTTGTTTATTTTGTCATAGTGCTTATGCTCACTCAAATCGTATTGTCGCTGTTACGCCGCAGACAGTTTGAATATTAGACGGGAGGTGACGCCATGATGACGCACAGGCAAAAAGCAGCGTTCAGCCGTATGACCATGATATGCGTCATAACTGTAATTGCTATTTTATACAGTTATCCGGTCTTTCTTATGTTTATTAATTCGGTAAAACCATTCGGCGAGGTGGTGTCTGATGTAATCGCCCTCCCGCGGCAATTGGCGTTTGAGAATTACAGCCATGTAATGGGCAGAATGAACTATGGCAGATTGTTTATTAACAATGTAGTCATTACTGTCGTCGGCATTGCGGGAATAATAATTATATCGTCTTTTACCGCCTATATCCTTGACCGCCGCACGAATAAATTTACCGCTCTTGCCCGTCTGTTTCTGATTATGCCGATGCTTATCCCATTTCAGACAATAATGATTACGTTGCTCAAAACCATGAACGTGCTGAAACTTTCCGGGTCGAGAGTCGGCCTGGGAATCCAGTATTGGGGATTCGGCATTCCTCTAGCCGTCTTTATTTATTATAATTTCATGTCCACCATACCCATGGAAATCGACGAAAGCGCACATATGGACGGAGCGGGAACTTTGCGCACCTTCGCAAGCGTTATTTTCCCGCTACTCAAGCCGGTGACCAGCACCATTATCGTGCTTAACGTGATGTGGATATGGAACGATTTTCTGCTGCCGCTGCTCATGGTCAACGGCAGCAACGAAACAAGAACCCTTATATTGGCCGCCTACACATTTGTCGGCCAGTTTAATACACAATGGCATTACGCTATGACGTCCATGGTTTTAGCCGTGGTCCCGTCTATCGTGTTCTTTATCCTGTTCCAGAAGAACATCATTGACGGCGTTGTATCGGGTGCCGTAAAGGGTTGATCTTAATCAAAACAACCAAAATTCTGAGGGAGGTAATCACATGAGGAAAAAGTTATTCAGTACGTTGCTTTGTTTGTTTTTGTCGGCGTTATTCGTCGGATGCGGGGGCGGCGCGGCAGTAGGCAGTGAACCTGTTCAGCTCTATATGTTTATTTCGCAGCCCGAGTACGCGGACGCCATCAATACGCTGCTGGCCGAGTATAAGAACGTCAAACCTAATGTCACCATCAACTACGAAACGACGCAGGCCGATTATCCAGTGCTGCTGCGGGCAAGGATCAACTCCGGCGAGATCCCCGATATTTTCTCCAGCACCTCCGGCAAGGAGATAGATCTTTATATGGAATACAGCTATGACCTCACCGGCCAGCCCATGATGCAGACGATGCTTCCCGCCGTACAGGACTCGATGAGGCCCATGGAAGGCGAAGGCATCCACGGATTCGCCATTAAGGGAAATTACTTCGGAACGCTGTATAACAAAGACATCTTTGCGGAAGCGGGCGTCGATAAATTCCCTGAAACACTGAGCGAACTGGAAGAAGCCTGCGAGAAAATTCAGGCTGCCGGGTTTCAGCCGTTTACGAGCGGCTTTGCCGAATGGTGGGTATTTAAGCATAGCGCAATGCCGTTTTTCGGCGCGGCAAGCGACGACCCCAAGGATTTAATAGCGCGATTCGAAAAAGGCGAGGCGAAGTTCGCGGATTATCCCATACTGAATGACAACTTTTTCCGTTATATCGACCTTGTCGTCAAATATGGCGACAGCCGGCCCCTGGAAACTGACCTGAGCGCCGAGATTGCGGCTTACGCCACCGGCAGGGCGGCAATGGTCAACGGGCAAGGCGCGTGGATTGAGGCTGACGCGCTTAAAATCAACCCCGATCTTAAAATAGGTTTCAATGGTTACGCCGTGAGCGAAAACCCGGCCCAATGTGTGGTCGTGACCGGCGCGGACCAGGCTTTGCGCGTAAACAAAGATTCCAGGCATTTGCAGGAGGTTCTGGATTTTGTCAATTGGTGGCATACCAGCGATTACGGCATTGCGTGGTTTACCGATGTGGCCGGGGTCGTGCCGCCAGTGCATACCACCGCGCAGAGCGAATTTGAGGTCATTAAGCAGGGCGCTGCGCTTGCCGCGGAGAAAGGCAGCGGGGCGCTTACCGTCAGCTATTCTACCGACAGCTTCCATGCCGCGTTTGGAGAGTTGATGCAGGCATACGTCGGAGGCTGGAGTGATAAAGAATCGACAATCAAAGCGATTGAAGCTCTTTGGCTCGAACGTCAATAGGGTGGCATAGATCGTAAGCGGTAACGTAAAAATGGGGCTGCTGCGCGTTCGCGGCAGCCCCTTAAAAATAATCCCTGAAAAGAATGCGTGCTGTGTGACTGTCATCACGTACAGTTGAACAGTTGGGGAGAGAATATGGAAAACAAACCTTTAGGAACAATACCGAACAACGATATTACTATAAATGATAAATACTGGAACCGTTATACGCGGCTGATTACTGAAACCGTTATCCCATATCAATGGGAGGTTTTGCACGACAGAATCGCGGATGCCGTTCCGAGCCATTGCATTGAAAATTTTCGTATCGCTGCGGAGGAAGCGGCAGGAGAATGGGGAGGCGAGGTGTTTCAGGATAGTGACCTTTATAAGTGGTTAGAGGCTGTGGCATATAGTCTAGGCACAAATCCCGACGCGGAGCTTGAAAATAAAGCGGATGAAATGATTGCGCTGATTGGACGCGCACAGCAATCTGACGGGTATATCAACACTTATTATACCCTCGTTGAACCGAACGGAAGATGGAGCAACCTTACACAAGGACATGAGTTATATTGCGCGGGGCATTTATTCGAAGCCGCGGCAGCATATTACCAGACAACGGGCAAGCGGGAAATAATAGAAATTTCCCGCAAATTCGCCGATTTGATCGCCAATACGTTTGGACCGAAAGAGCATCAGCATAAAGGTTTACCGGGACATCCTGAAATAGAACTTGCCCTGGTGCGGCTTTATCAGGCGGTCGGCGATGAGAAATACTTACGGCTTGCGAAATATTTCATAGATGCGCGCGGCGTCGGCGAAAATTATTTTCTCAAGGAGATGAGCCAACCGGGATTCAAACATATATTTCCCGGTTTTGAAAATCTCGACGCGAAATATTTACAAAGCCATGCCCCCGTCCGTGAACAAAAAACCGCCGAAGGCCATGCCGTGCGGGCGGTTTATCTGTATTGCGCCATGGCGGATATTGCGGGGCTTTACGGTGACGATGAACTTTTGCGGGCCTGCAAAACACTATGGGAAAATATCACCCAAAAAAGAATGTATATAACCGGCGGCATAGGCGCGTCAGGGCATTTGGAACGATTTACCGCCGACTATGACCTGCCTAACGGGTCGGGATATGCTGAAACCTGCGCGTCTATCGGCCTTTCCCAATTCGGAATCAGGATGGCACGGATCACCAGAAACGCTTCTTATATCACCGTCGTGGAACGCGCCCTTTATAACAACGTCAGGGCTGGTATATCAATGGAAGGAAATCGCTTTTTCTATGTAAACCCGCTGGAAGTGTGGCCGAACAACTGTCTGCCTAACACATCAATGGCGCATGTTAAGCCGGCACGCCAAAAGTGGTTTAACGTCGCCTGCTGCCCGCCCAACATTGCCAGAACTTTCGCGGCTTTAGGGCAATTTATTTATTATTGCGCGGCTGAAAAGGAATTATTTATAAATTTATTTATCGGCAACGAGGCAAGCGTCGTGTTAGACGGCAAAAAGGTAAAGGTATCCCTTGTAACCGATTATCCGCGAACCGGCAGAACAAGAATAACTGTTAATGCGGATAACGCCGGGTTTACTCTATATATAAGAGTCCCCGAATTTGCAAGGGATTTCAGTGTGTTTGAGAATGATAACCGAATTGAAAACGCTTCGATAAAGAACGGATACCTCAGTATATCAAAGACTTGGCAGGAAAGCATACTGGATATAGATTTCGCAATAAAGCCTCAAATCGTATACGCCAACCCGCTTGTGCGGTCAAACGCCGGTAAAGTATGTTTATTACGAGGTCCCGAGGTATATTGCCTGGAAGAAGCGGATAACGGCGATAATCTGGCGGCGGTCTATATATCCCCCGACAAGGGTTGGGCGGAAGACTGGAGAGAAGAATTGCTCGGCGGAACAATGTTATTACGCGGCAAGGGCAAAAAGCTCGCAATACCGGAATTGACTGATTCAATTTCATATAATCAAAAACCGGTATTCCACTCGGTAAACCTTATTGCTGTTCCATATGGGTCATGGAGTAACCGTAAGGAAGGAGAAATGATTGTTTGGGTAAAGATGGAAAAATAACTATATTTTTCCGCCGTCAAGCGCAGACTCCTGTTATGTAGCCGGGCAGTGACATTTATCACTGCCCGACGATGGTTATATTACCTCGGATTTAAGAGCGTTTGTAATTGGTTTAAATAAAGCTCCAACTGGTTCAAGTATCGCCCATACGCCGCCCAGTCGCCGTTGCGTTGAGCGGTTTGAGCGTTTTCAAAGGCCTCCGCCGCGCGTCTTATCAATTCCGCCTCAGCGCCGGTTTCGGCGGCAGGCGGAGGAGTGGCGGCGGGCGGTCTTTGCGTGTCCGTTATTCCGGGAACGGTTCCGCCGGCAAGCGGCGGCCCGAAGAGTTCTTCAAGGGCTCCATCCAGAGTCGCCTGATATGCTATTCTAACGCCGTCTCCGCCCGGTACGCCGTAGGCGACTACCACCCTTCTTACTTCAGGAATGCTTCCGGCCTCCGCTTCAAGGTATATCGGCTTTATGTACAGGAATGAGTTTTCAATCGGGACCACGAACATGTTCCCCCTGTTTACCAATGAACCTGATTGGCTCCACAGGGCAAGATCCTGTGATATTTGGCCGTCCTGCTCTATTTGCGCGTCGACCTGCATGGGACCGGGTATCTGTCTTCCCTTGGGAAGCTGGAAAAGGACCAGTTCGCCGTAATTCGCGCCGTCATTCCCCGCCACAAGGAGCGCGGACATATTGCGCCTGTTCCTGGGTGTGAAGGGTACCGTGTTTACAAATTCCGCCCTTTGCTCGCCGGGTAGCTTCATGATGTAGTAATTCGGTATCATTTCCTGCTCAGTGGTTCCGAAAATCTCCGTGGCTATATCCCACAGGTCCTCGTTCTGATAAAACATCGTCACGTCGGTCATGTGGTAACGCCGGTACATATTTGCCTGATAGTTGAGCAGTAAATTCGGGTATCTTATATGGTTTCTCAGTTCCGCGGACATTTCGTTCATCTGCTCGAAGTTCTTGAAAAGGGCGGGGAATATTTTCTTGTATGAGGCGGCAATCGGGTCGTCGGAATCCACGATATAAAAATTCGCGGTTCCGTTAAACGCGTCGACAACGATTTTCACCGAGTTTCTGATATAGTTTACCGACCCTCTCCTGTCAAACGGTTCAGAGTACGGATAGTGGCGGCTCGTAGTGTACGCGTCGATAATCCAGAAAAGCCTTCCGTCCGCCGTGACCATATACGGTTCGGAGTCGTATGTAAGCATCGGCATGATAGTCTGGATCCGCCGCATGATGTTTCTGTTTATTATTATTCTGGACTCGTTGGTGAGCGCCCCCGAAATAAGGATTCTCGGATTCCTTTCCCGTATCGCAAACAGCAGCCTGTTCATGAGGCTCAGCCCAATTCCCGCGTCTCCCTCATAGGACGCTACTTCCGCGTTGCCGCCGCCGTCACCGCCGCCAATGGGGAAATCAAACGCCGGTTCCGATGTATTGACCAGGATAAAGTCATTCGTCATTCTTCCAAAGTATATCTCAGGTCTTCCATAGGGTCTGCTGATCGTTATTTCCTCCACGTCCGATTCCGGGGGGATATTCCTGATAAGCATCTCCGGCAAACCGCTCGAAGATATCCTGTCAACCCTCGAAAGGGTAATGCCGTAACCGTGGGTATACTTGATATGCCTGTTGAGGAATGTCTGCGGAATCGGCGACCTCGACGTATCGTCTATTTCCCTTGCGGCAATGTAGACTTGCGTGTATTCCCCGTTTATCATGTATCTGTCGACGTAAACATCGGTAAATACATAATACGGCCTGATGGTTTGGACGTTATTGTAAAACCTTCTTACAGGTTCATAGTCGTTTATCCTGATGTTTGAAATCGTTTCCCAGTTGTTGTCGATATCCTCACGGGTTAAGGTGTTGGTTGCCGGGAAATCCCTGATAGTCACATTATTCAAGCCGTAGGCGTGCTGGGTGAATTTAATGTTTCTCGCAAGAAATTCCCTTTCCATGTTTATTTCATCAGCCGATACGACATAGTTCTGAACGATATATCCGGCGCCTGTGCCGAGTACCCAGAAAGCTATCATCAATACCGGCCCCGCAATCATGAGCCTGAATTTTTTTCTCTTAACGCCTATAGCAAATCCAATGGCGCTCAGAACCGACAGTCCCATGAGTATCCTGTACATCAGGAGCTTAACATTGACGTCCGTATAGCCCGCGCCGTATAAAACGCCCGTGGATGAATACAGCAGGTGGAATTGCTTCAGGAAGAAGTTTATTCCTGTCATTAAGAAAACAATGCAACCCAGCGCGATGATATGCGTTGAAGCGATATTGAAGAGTTCTTTGAAATTGTCGTCAAAATATTTTTTTAGGTCCGGCGTCCGTACCTCATCCTGGTTTTCGCCGCCCATCAGTTTTTGCAGATAACCTTCGATTATTTCGACGATGCCTCCTGATGTTCCGGAGTTCCCGCCGTCTTGCCTTTCTTCGTAATCCTCGCCTTCATCTTCATATTCGTCTTCATCGGAATCGTATTCTTCGGGATTGTGTTCGTTTAAAGACGGCGGTTTGTTGAATGACGTCAGCAGTGTGTAATATATAAACGCGATTACGGCAAAACCGACCAATAAACCAATGGCAATTCTGTTCAGTTGTTCAATTAGCTCCAGCTTGAACACATAGAACGAAATATCCAGATTGAATAAGGGATCCGCGATACCAAACCCAGTGCTGTTTGAAAATTTAAGGACTTCAAACCATGTCGCGGAAGCTATGGCAAGCGCCGCAAACCCCGCTAAAATCGCTGAAAGTCCGAGAGCAAATTTCTTAAATGTTTTTTCCGCGCTTTGATCAATGACAGGAGGCTTTTTCCTTTTGTAGTATTCTTTTTCTATTACCCTCAGGAATAAATAACCGAGAGCTCCGAGTATTAAAAATGTTGGGATTCCTATTATTATCCGCGTGAAAAATTTCGTAAAGAATACGCTTTCATATCCTATTTCATAGAACCACAGCAAATCCGTGATGAAATTTATCAGTGACCGAAAAAATATTACGATTGCCAACAATACGAGAATTATTACGGTACGTTTTCTATTTCCTTTTTTGGGTAACATGTTTTCTCCTTAACATTAGCGGCGTCGCCGTTTTATGGTACTGCTGCTGATTATGATAGTATTGTAATCTTTAGATGACAGTATTGCAAACTTCCGAGCCGGGTCATTTACTTCATAAACGGCAATGTGATAAAATGTAATTTCATAAGTCATTGGATCCAAGCCGTTGGGCTTTGATTATAAATTAAACGTAAAAGGAGAAATGTATAACCATGAGAAAAGCAATTGCACTTTCGTTGGCATTAGTTCTTGCGCTGTTCGTATTTACCGCGTCGGCGGATGCGGCCCGTAATCTTAAGCTTGCTTCGCACAACGCAATTATCGAGGGCAATCCTTACCGCGTGCGCTATGAAGCCGACATTCAGGAAGCCGCGGCTGCCGCTACCTCCCACGGCTTCAACGTCAGCTACGCCAGCTTCGTTTCCAACTGGGACGCTTCTATAGAGGCGCAGCAAATCCAAAACAGCATCAATGAGGGGTACGACATTATACTTGTAAACCCTGTCGCCCCAACCGGTTTGGACCGCCTCATTGAGATAGCTCAGGACGCCGGCATTCTCTATATCAACGCGGACTGCATTTATACTTCCACCGAGGTTGACATCCTCAACATAGCCACCGACCAGCACTATCTCGGCTACCACACCGGGACGTACGCTGGCGAGGTTCTAGGGCGCGGCGCAAAGGTTGTTATGATAGCCGCTCTGGACGGCAACCAGGCCAACACTGACCGCCAGGCCGGATTCCGAAAGGCGATCGTAGAGCAGGGCCTTGAGGTTGTGGCCACCGGCAACCACGATTGGAACCCCACATTGGGACAGCAGGTAATGACCGAAATCCTGAACTCCGGCGTACAGTTTGACGGCGTTCTGATTTCGCAGGTTGCCGAGAACGCGCTTTCAGCGTTTGACGCCACAGGCACCCCGTATCCCAAATTCATGGGCTTCAATGACACCGGCGAGTGGATGCAGAGAATGATCGAACTCAATAAAGACGAGCGCGTCATGGACTTTATGGTTCTCTCGAATCCTCCCGGCGTTGGAGGAAGCGCGCTGAACTTCGGCCTTAACATCCTGCTCGGCAAAGAATTGAAAGATAACGTCTACGACGACCCGAGCATTCACTCCATTCTGCTCCCCTCCAAGATCTGGTTCACCTATGACAATATGGGAGAATACGAGGCTATGGCAAGGGCTATGGCTCCCGGCGACGCCATTACGTACTGGCTGACCGTTGATGAGGTTGCAGAGCAGTACTTCAATTAAGTCATTCCCGTAAAAAAACGTACTGGCCGGCGGATACCTTCGCCGGCCGGTTTTTTTTGATATATAATTAGTTGATACTGCGAAACTCGGGAGGATTCCTCAATGTATGAAATGAGGGGAATAAAAAAAGTTTTTGACGCGGTGGTGGCGCTGAACGGGGCGTCGTTTTCCGTGTCGCCCGGCGAGGTGCGCGCGCTGCTCGGTTCCAACGGTTCGGGAAAATCAACCATGATCAAGGTACTCGCGGGAATGTATGAGCCAAACGGCGGCGAAATACTGTCAGGCGGCGAACCCATCCAGATACGTTCGGGCGTGGATTCAAGAAAACACGGCATTGCCACCGCTTTCCAGGAATTGAGCCTGATTCCAGAGATGAGCGTGATTGATAACATCCTGCTCGGCGACGAGCCGCGCGGCCGTTTCGGCGTCATCAACCGCAAGGAGTCGCGGGAAAAAATCAAGGAGCTTTTGGAGCGATTTCATATCGTCTGCGAGCCCGACGCTTATGTCCAGACGCTCATGCCCTCAACCAGAGCGATGCTTGAGGTGGCAAAGGCGGTATCGCATAAGCCGCGGCTGCTGCTGCTCGACGAGGTGACCGCCGCGCTCCATTACGACGAGATACAGGTGCTTTTTAAAATTATACGCGAACTTAAAAACGAGGGCGTGGCGATTGCCTACGTCACCCACCGCATGAACGAGGTATTCGAAATCTGCGACAATGTGACCGTTATGCGCGGCGGCGAAACTGTCAAGGAGGGCGCGGCCTCGGAACTCTCTCTCGACGATATCGTATATTATATGACCGGCCGGCGTCCCGAAACCCAAGACGGCAAGGCGCACGCCATCGGGGATGTCGGAACTGACGGCGAGCTCCTGCTAGACGTGAGGGATCTGGAAGTCTACCCGAAAGTGTGGGATATCTCAATGCAGGCGTACAAAGGCGAAATTGTCGGCATTGCGGGCTTGCAGGGACAAGGGCAGCCGGAATTTATCCGCTCGCTGCTCGGCGCGGAGAAAATCAGCGGCGGTACTGTGGAATTCTGCGGAGAGGCGGCGAAATTCAAGTCCCCCAGCGAGGCTGTGCGGAGCGGAATCGGCTTTGTTTCGGGCGACCGCAACCGCGAGGCGATATTCCCGGTGCGCTCAATCAGCGAGAACATAGCGGCGGGGAAAATAGCGAAGGGCAATATCACGGAATATATGACTCCTAAATCACTCAGGACATTTGCTATGGACGCGGTTGAAAAATACAACATCAAAATAGGACATCTCCGGGATCCCGCTAATTCACTGTCGGGCGGAAACCAGCAAAAGGTTGTCGTCGCGCGTTGGATTGCGATGAACCCGATGCTGCTGCTGCTTGACGACCCAACCAAGGGGGTTGACGTCCACTCGCGCCTTGAGATTCACAAGACCTTGAAGCAATGCGCTGAAAGCGGCATGACTATCATCATATCCTCCAGCGAATACGAAGAGCTGCTTGACGTCGCAGACAGGATTTATGTCTTTTATGAAGGGTGTATAAGCGATATGCTCGCAGGTGAACGCAAGACCGCGGAGCGCGTTGTCGCGGCGATGATGGGCATGGAGCGGTCCGCCGCCAAAAGAGGAGGCGAGCGGGATGCAAGCGCTTAAAAACTCATTTACGCGTTTTCGCAAGACGCCGGCTTTTACGGGATTTGTGCTGTTTATGTTAGCTTTGCTGCTCAATATCGCGTTGCAGGGCCCGGCGCGTTTCTTCACCGTGCGGAACATCAATACGCTGTTCTCCACCAACATGGCGTTCATGCTGGTTGTTATGGCGCAGAGCGTATTGCTTATTTCCGGCACATTGGACGTATCCAGCGGCGTACAGCTTGCGCTGGTGAACGTCGTAACCATAATGACCGTTCAGGAATGGGGCATCCCGTTTGTGCTGGGGTGCGTTTTGGGAATCGGCGCGGCGATCGTGGCCTCGCTGGTCTGCTGGTTGTGCGTGTCGGTGTTCCGTCTGCCGGATTTGCTGGCAAGCTATGCGCTGATATTCGCCATACGCGGCGTCAACGTGTTGATTATGAACGTCCCGCAGGGAACGGTGGGCAGGTTTTACTACAGGCTGTACGATTCGCGCATTTTGGGGTATATACCGGCCTCAAGCATTGTGCTGCTGGGTGTCCTGCTGCTGTGGGCATACCTCAGCCGCACCGGATTCGGAAAAAACATATACGCCGTCGGCGCAAATCCCCAAAACGCTTTTGCCGCGGGCATCAGCCCGGTCAAAGTCCAATGTCAGGCGTTTCTGTTCAAGGGTTTTGTCGTCGGAATAGCGGGCGTATGCCTTACGCTCATGACCGCGTCGGGCAACCCGAATCAAGGCGAGGATATTGGCTTACGTTCGCTCGCAGCGTGCATCATCGGCGGCCTTACCTTTGGCGGATGGGGCTCGATGGCCTGCGGTGTTTTTGGAGGCGGCTTTTTGATTCTGATACAAAATTCGGTTTATTTTTTCTTCAACCTGCTGTTCAGCAGGATTCCCGGATTCTCGGTGACGTCATACTGGCAGAACTTCCTTTCGGACATCATCATCTTCCTCGGCCTGCTCATGACAATCGTCACCATGAAGGGACAGCGGGAGGCGCTTCGCGTCAGCATACAAAACAAACACTCGTTTAAGAGGAGGGACGCAAATGCAAAGTAACGCGGATTTTGCAATGTCCTTCTCCCGGAAGGCAAACGCTTTTGTAAGAAGAAGCCCCGCGCGGATGGCTGTTATCATCGCGGTACTGTTATACGCGTTCACGGTGATGATGGTTCCGACCGCTCTCAATATGAGAGCGGTATCCTCAATCGTAATGCTCACGCTGCTTTTGAGCTTTGCGTCAGCCGGGCAGACCATCGTGCTGATAGGCGGGGGGCTTGATTTCTCGGTGGGCGCCGTTATGTCCTCCGCGGCAATACTCACCACCGGCATCATGAACAGCCAGGACGGAATGTTTATCCCCGCTTTTTTGGCCGTCATCACAATGGGCGCGTCGGTCGGGCTTTTAAACGGCGTTTGCACTACAATAATAGGTCTTCCCGCGCTGATTGTAACGATGGCAATCAGCAATGTGGTGTCACGGCTGCAATACGTTTTCACGCAGGGCAGCCCTTTGGGATATGCCGGACCGAGCTTCATCAGAAGCGTTATCTCCAGGGTTTTCGATGTTTTCCCGTCGCTTACGCTGTACGCGTTGATAATCTTCCCGCTGGTGTTCTACATACTGAACCGCTCGCGCTTCGGCAGGCAGCTGTATCTTGTCGGAAACAACGCCGAAGCCGCAAGGCTGGGCGGCATCAATGTCAACAGGGTAAAGATTTTATCCTATGTTATTTCGGGGATGTTCTCAGGATTTGCGGGCATGCTTGGAGCAGGCTACATGCAGAGCGCGCAATGCCAGATGTTTGACGGCTACGCCTTCAACTCGCTTATCGCGGTCATTGTCGGCGGAACTGCGTTTACAGGCGGCGTGGGCTCATACACCGGCAGCATCGCGGGCTCGCTGCTCATGGTCGTGCTGACCAACATGCTCACCGCGCTGAATCTCGCGCAGCCTGTCAGGAATATCGTGCTTGGCTGTGTAATGGTACTGCTGTTGGTCATGTACAACCGCAAAAAACCCGTCCGGCAGTAAGTTATTCCAATATTGATTTGGAATTAGAATTAAGGCGGCTCCTTTCTCTCGCTTGAGACAAGGAAGCCGCCTTTTTTGATATACGGGGCGAATCTTATAAACTCGGGAGATCGCCGAATACAACTTCTCCGCCGACTACGGTTGCAATCGCGGATATATTCCTGATATCGTCCTCGGGGATGGTCATATAGTCCCTGTCTATCACCACAAAGTCGGCCAGTTTACCGACTTCGAGCGAGCCTTTGACATCCTCCTCATACTGAGCGTAAGCGCCCCAGATGGTGTATCCGCGAAGCGCGTCCTCTCTGCTCAATATCTGCTCATTCCACAGCGCGGCTGTTTCCTGCGTATATCCGTCATAGCCTTCGGGGCCCAAGCCGGTTTTATGATTGTTCTTGGTGACGCCGGCGTACAGACCCTCGTACGGGTTGACGGCCTCGACCGGTGCGTCGGTGCCGTTCGCAATGACGCCGCCAAGGTCGACGATCCTCTTCCACGCATATCCGCCGGCTATTCTCGGCCCCACGCGTTTTCCGGCCATCTCTATATCCGACGCGGCGTGTATGAACTGCATGGACGGGATGATACCAAGGCCGACCGCCTTGTCGATATCGTTAACGTCGACGATCTGGAAGTGCTCGATCCTTGGCCTTAAATCATGGTTCGCGGCGTCTATACCAAGCTCTTCCAGGACCGCTTCAAAGGTATTGATATATTGCCTGTTAGAAGCGTCGCCTATGGCGTGAGCGCTGATCTGGAAGCCCGCCTCGACGCACGCCTTCATGATCTCGTGCAACTCTTCGTCTGTGAAGCGCGGATATCCTTTTTCCTCCGCGTCGGAATAGTTCTCCATCATTGCGGCGCTTCCGCTGCCAAGCGAGCCGTCCAGCAGGAGCTTGATCGCCCTGAGCGAGTAGATGCCGCTTTCATCAATCTTGAACGAGTTTACGATATCGCTGAAAGCGTCTTTGTCGTCATAGATGGTTTTGTTGACGGATAGCTCGCCGTAGATCCTGAGCTTGAGGCCGCCTTTCTCATATTCATCGGCGAACATATCGGCGACTTCCTTGCTGATGCCGGCGTCCATAACCGACGTTACTCCGTAGGAGAAGCATTCATCCTGCAGCGCGTAGAGAGCGGCCAGGGATTCCTCATAGGTCAGCGGTGGGATCTTTATAAGCTCAGTGGCGTCCCTTACAAAAACAAGCACCTTGCCGTTTTCGTCGGTGGCGATCTCGCCTCCTTCGCCCAGGGATGCGTTTATCTCGGCGATTTTTTCCGGAGTCGACAGGTCAAGCCCCGACTCTTCCATCGCCTTTGTGTTGACCCAGTACGTATGGCCGCACTGGCGCTTGAGCACGACGGGGATATCGTCAACCAAGGCGTCAAGGTCCGCCGCGGCGGGCCAAACGGTTGCGCCGTCAGGCAGCCATCCGGGCGCTTCCTGGTTCCATCCCATGCCGACGAGCCATTTGCCTTGCTCCCTGAAACGACCGACCCCGTCCGCAACCATTTGCAGG
>Ga0099364_10005055_pt1 | contig 19728 bp, 17 predicted proteins | sample TergutTh196P3_FD_73070 | JGI IMG/M metagenome (GOLD analysis project Ga0099364, IMG submission 73070) | Microcerotermes parvus P3 segment gut microbial communities from Pointe-Noire, Republic of the Congo - Th196 P3 | ecosystem: Host-associated > Arthropoda: Insects > Digestive system > Gut ... | reverse complement strand
CGAACCAAAGGTTCGAATACGCATGGAGGTTCTTTATGAAGAACATGAAAATTTTGGGAATAATTGCAATGGTTGCAATTATTGGATTCACAATGACAGCATGTGATGGCGACGATGGGGTCACCACAACCACTGCCAGTCTGGGAGATGAACTGAAACTGACTAATCAGCAGGTTTGGACAGCGACATGGGATGAAAATGAAACTACTGGTGTTCCATCAGTTTCTTACCAACATTTCAACGGTGATTTAACAATTGAGTGGGCGGATGATTATAACGGTACCGGTTCTGTTAAAGGAGGAAAGCTTAACCTTACATTAGGTACACCTCCATCTGAATATTTGAAAGTGTTTTGGAATGATGATTACGATGAAGATGAAGTTGAAGATCAGATTGTTACTATTAGTGATCCAACAGTAAAGTATACACAGTTAGTATACCTCTATACTGAGAATAGCTTTATTGGCAGATTCAAGCACTCTTATTCCGGAACTCAAAATAATCTTTCTACATCTTATGAATCTGTAGGGTATTTCTATGTTGACAAGGATGTAACCATTAGCGCAACAAAATATACAAGTAATTATGAATATACAGAAGACGGATCTACTATCAAAGAAACATTGACACTAAATGCCTATTCAATAAACCTCAAAAAAGGCTGGAATGTTCTGCATGAGAAAGTTTCTTCTACAAAATCATTTAATGCTGCTACAAATACATGGACTGTAACTGGTACAAAGTCAACTTCAGCTTCCAATCCTTCCGGTGTATATTGGGTATATGGTGGAGATGATAATTACTCAATCCTTCCACCCGGAGAAGCCGGAGAAACCGCACCAAGACCATCATTCAAGCCACCTCGCTCAATTTTTGGAAAAAAGTAATTAATTTTAAGATGCAGGGCTATCATAAGATAGCCCTGCTTTTCTTCCTCTGCGCCCTCTGTGCCTCTGCGCCTCCGCGCGAGGTGAATTTGAAAAAGACAGAAATAGTAACGATAGACCTACTCTTCCCAAAGATAATTTACAGGAACAGCCCATATTTTGTTTCCATAAGGTACTAGATCTTCCCCGGTATAAATAACAATGCCTTTTTTAAATTTATTTCCAATGGTGTCTCTGCATAATTCCAAATTTTTAAAGTCTTTGTCATTTAAAGAGGAGTCTAGTTTAACCTCTATGGCAATAGTTTCTCCATTGTCTTTTTCTATAACAAAATCAGTTTCCTTGCCGTCTCCGCGCACCGGATTAAAGTGGGAAACATAGAATTTTCCCGGCAGTGCACTTGCGGATTTCATTATTTCAGATGCTATAAAATTTTCAAATATATGCCCCATAAGAGAAGGGTCGTTTTTATAGATTTCTTCAATGTCTCGTCTTATTAAGTAGCATAAAAAATTTGTATCCGTAAAGTATATTTTTTTGCTTTTTACAAATCTTTTTTCCAGCCTGTTAGGCTTAGCCCATGGTTGAATTTCAAATGTTAGATATACTGCATTGCAAAAAGATTTATATTTTTCATAAGTTGTATGGTTAAATCCGGTTTCTTTCATTATGTTATCATTATTTGCCAAACTTCCAACACGGCTGCTTAAAGATACAAGAAGCTGATAAATTAATTCAGGTTTATTTATTTTTGCAAATTCAACTGCATCTCTATCTAAAATAGTGTTAAAGTAACTGTCCATCCAAGTGTTAGTATCCATATCTTTATCTAACGCTATTTCCGGGAATGAAGCGTTTTTTATCATTTTTACAATATTTGCTTTTTTATAATTTTTTACAGTTAAATTATCATTCCATAGTTTGTCTATAAAATTAATATTGGACTTGTTAATTTCCGCTGCTGAAAAAGGATATAAAGTTAAAATAGCTATTCTCCCTACAAGAGCTTTTGCCAGTTTTGGCAATACAGCAATATTTGCAGAGCCGGTTAAAAGGAACAAAGCCTTGCCATTGCCCTCAAACCGTTTTTCATCAATCCATTTTTTTATTACAAGGGATACTGCCGGGACTCTTTGAACTTCATCTATAACATTTATCTTATCTTTTGGAAGACCTGCAATGAATGCATCCGGGTCTTTCTTTGCCGCTATCCTTACCGTTGTGGTATCAAAAGTTGTGTAGTTTATATTATCCAAAGACATAAGATGCCTAACCAGGGTTGATTTTCCGCATTGCCTAGCTCCGCTAAGATAAGTAGCTGAGAATGTCTTTACCGTATTCTCCAGTTTTTGAGCCAAATTCCTGTTAAAATAAGCCATTCTTTACCTCCATTTTACTTAACTATACTTATACATATTGTGCTAGTATAGTAGCACATTTTGTATAAGTACAATTATAGTATTTTTTAGGCAGAAAAGCAAGTAAAATCTATGTAAAATGCCTCTTCTTTTTTTGGTCATAGGGTATAATATATTCCAACATAGGTACGCTATACAGCATATACCGTACTATAGTATAATACCCCATGGATAAATTAAGCATACTTATACCCAAGGGTCGTATTTTTGATAATATTTCCCGATTATTTTTAGAAGCGGGTTTCCCCATTTCGCTGTCGGATAGGACATACCGCCCTTCTCTTGGCGTGGACTGGTTGGACGCTAAAATTATGAAACCCCAAAATGTTGGGGAGCTTCTGGAATTGGGAAGCCATGATGCGGGCTTTACCGGCATAGACTGGATAAAAGAAAGTGGTGCCGCCGTTGAAGAAGTTATGGATCTTGGCTTTGATAAGGTTCGTATTGTTGCGGCTGTCCCTAATGAATTTGATGAAAACCATCTCCGCTCCAAAAAGCTAGTTGTTGCCACGGAGTATGCAAATATTGCAGAATCATGGCTAAAAAATTCAGGTTATCAATACAAAATACTCCGCACTTTTGGAGCAACAGAAGTTTTCCCGCCGGATGATGCCGATATGATTATCGATAATACTTCCAGCGGGCAGACCCTCCGTGATAACGGTTTAAAAATCATCAGTACTCTGTTGGAATCTTCTACACGGTTTGTGGCTTCTAAAGAGGCAATGGCGGACAAAGACAAACGCCGCAGAATTGATGAGCTTGCCATGTTGTTTCAGGCTGTTCTTGACGGCAGAGAAAGAGTCATGCTGGAGATGAATATTCCAAAAGAACAGTTTGAATCGCTTGCCAATCTCCCGTCTATGAGGAGTCCCACAGTTGCAACCCTTTATGGAGACGCGGGTTATGCGGTAAAAATTGCGGTAAAAAAACACGAGGTACCGGATATTATTCCTAAACTGAAAAAACTGGGTGCGCTGGATATTGTGGAGTATGATTTACGCAAGGTTGTTATGTGATTAGGGAGCAGGTTATGGGAAGAATTGCTGAAATAGAGAGAAAGACTAAAGAGACAGATATTTATATAAAATTGAATATTGATGGGACTGGTTTGACTAAGATCGATTATCCTCTGGGGTTTGTGGGGCATATGTTGAATACTTTTGCGCGGCATGGGCTTTTTGATATTGAAATCCGTGCAAAGGGGGATCTTGAAGTTGATCAGCACCACCTTGTTGAAGATACGGGGATTGTACTTGGTCAGTGCTTTGCCAAAGCTTTGGGGGATAAACGCGGAATCACCCGTAATGGAAACTGTGCTTTCCCAATGGATGAATGTTTGGCTCGTGCGGTTGTTGATTTTGGTGGAAGGCCGTTTTTATATTTTGATGCTCAATTAAATGGAGCTCCAATATTGTCTTACACTTGTCCTGAAACCGAAAAATCTTATGAGTTCCAAACTGATACAATCGAAGATTTTTGGCAGGGTTTTTCAAATGCCGCAGAATGTAATTTGCATTTAGAAATTTTACGCGGAAGAAGCGATCATCATAAGATAGAGGCAATGTTTAAGGCAGCAGCCCGCGCATTGCGAGCGGCTTGTGAAATTGATGAAAGAGCAAAGGATATAATTCCCTCTACAAAAGGTAAAATCTAAAAAACGGAGAGTAAAATGCAAGCTAAAAGAATAATTGCAGCCCTTGATATGGATGAAGGCAGGGTAGTGAAGGGCGTTAAATTTGAAGATATTAAAGATATAGGCGACCCCGTAGAACTTGCACGGAAATACAATGCAGATGGCGCGGATGAAATTGCTTTTCTTGACATAGGCGCTTCTGTTAAAAATCGTGCGGCATTACTGGATGTTGTCCGTAAAGCTGCCGCCAGTTTGGATATTCCGTTTTCTGTGGCCGGTGGCATTCGTACTTTGGACGATATGCACGCTATAATGAATGCGGGAGCTAAAAAAGCTGCCGTGTGTTCTTCTGCCTTGCAAAGACCGCAGTTGTTAGCTGAAATGGCAGGTGCTTACGGCAAAGAAAGTGTATTGCTCTCTATAGATGCAAAGCGAATGGCAGGTAACGCAAATGCCGGTGAATTGCGGTGGAATGCTTTTTCTCACGGCGGCAAAACGGACTCCGGCCTTGATGCGGTTGAGTGGGCAATAAAAGCGGTAGAGCTTGGCGCAGGAGAGATAATGCTCAATTCTATTGATGCAGACGGCACAGGTGAGGGTTATGATCTTGAACTTGTCCATAGTGTTACAAATGCAGTATCCGTGCCTGTAATTGCGTCAGGTGGGGCGGGAACCCTTGAACAAATTGCTGCCGTTTTACTCAATACAAACGCGGATGCCGCGTTAGTTGCATCGATATTGCATTTTGGCAAGTCTACAATTAAAGAGATAAAACAGTATGCACATTCAAAAGGTGTTTGTGTAAGGCTCAAGAATTAAAACGAATAACTCATGCTAATTTTTACAAAGCCATTATCCTTGTACTGACCAAGCTGACCTTCAGAGTCTCCAAAGAAGAAGCCGCCTGCAAGAGTAAACCTAAGATTGTCCTTTGTCCAGATAATAGCGGGCATAATAAGGCAGTCTTTATCTTCTACACCCCAAATAAATGCCGTTCTAAGCTCAAGTTCATCACGAAAGAATTTTTTGGAAATTAAAAAATTAACGCGGGTTGATGTTAAAGACATTCCACCTTCTATGTCAAAACCCTCTGTCATTACACTCATAAAATCATCGCTGCCAAGTTTATCATGGAATAACATAATGCTCTGGTTTGCCTGAATATTTAGATTGATTCCCCAAAAAAGACTGCGGTCTAATCCTAAAGACCATGCAATGTTAGGATTGTAAATTGATCCGTCATCACCCTTAGTATCTTCTGTGATATTTACCGCAGCTTCAGCACGGATATTAAAACCAAACAGTACTTGTGCATAATCTATCCCAATCTGATGATAGGGGTTATATTTGTAATTTAAATAAACATCAACATTGGTTGGAATCTGAGGAACAGCAACTATCTCTACCGCAGGCTGGTGTTTTCTTCCATAATAATATTGTATACCAATATCAGAGGAACTTACTGTGGTGGTAAACCTTAATCCTGCCTGAAAATAATTGAGAGAGTCAGTATCAGGTTTTATGTGATGTGCTGTCAATGGTATTTCCATTGGTAGAGGAGGCATTGTTATTGTTTCAGGTATATCAGCTAACATTTTCATTTGCGCGGGTGTCCACCTTCCTTCTGTTGGAATATAGTGCGGTTCAAAATTTGGAACAAACACTCCTTCAATTTTAGAAAAATCTCCAAGTCTGAATGATGCATGAATTAAAGGGCGCGCTATTTTTACACCCAAAAGACCGCTGTTGTCCGCCATCTCTGTATAAATTATCGATGTATCCAGCGGATTAATTACATCAAGCGGGCCCATGCTGTCCGCCTTGCCCCATGTTAGTTTTCTAATTCCTGCTGTTATATCAAAATTTCCTAAAAATGCCCGCGCGTACGCTTCATCAATTTTAATTAGTTCAGGTTCTGATGGTTCTATTTTAAGATTGATAATACCTTCCGCAATAGATGTTTCTGCCGCAAAGTTAAGTCTGCCTGAAAAAATATCCCCTAAATTGACAGATACTGTGCCCTTGTTAAAGTCATCAATATAACCAATCATGGATGCGGATACTTTGCCGCCTACAGAAAAATTTATAGCACTTCCGCCGCCGGTGGTGCTTCCAATATTGCCGGAAGCGCTTAAGTCATTGTCATCATTGTCAAAGCCAAATCCAAAATCCTGGGCAAAAATGTTCCCGCTTATTAAAGAACAGATTATAACAATTAAAAAGTTTTTGTAAAATTTCATTTTATTCTCCTTGTTCATTATAATATATAAGTAATGCTTGTTCCAGTTGTTCTCTGGGGTTGCCGCCTTTAACGGTAATAGTTTTTGCCGCTGCAATCAATACGCCAAGATTCTGTCCTGCAAGTTTATACATATCAATATAATAAGAGTCTTCCGCGTAATATAAACGGAAAAGTTCAAGGTATGCGTTGTTTACAGGCAGTTCCAAAAAACCTTTGTAGTTATCGTTGGAAAAAAGAGTGTCGTATATCGTCTTGAATCGATCTTTATGGGCATTTATAATATTTTCTTTTTCTGCAAGTTTTTCTTCTATGCCAATATCGTCCCTTGAATAAAGGGTTTCTAGGTCTGTAATTAATTCCTGAATAAATGTTACAAAATTTTTGCTTTCTTTTTCAGAGATAAAAATTTGGTGGTATTCATCGGAATCGATCCCGTAACGGGACTCTACATACAACCTTGCACCTTCACTGCCAATAAATTCTGCAAGCTCTTCATTAAATTGAACCTGATTTTTAAGAAAAACTGTGGCATGGACAAGCTCGTGAATAATAAGGTCGGCAAGTCTTCCTACTGAATATTCCCGCATGTAAGAATACAGGGGGTCTTTGAACCAGCCCAGAGTGCTAAAGGCATCCACCCTGCGAACCCAGACATCAAGGTCACGGTTTTCCAATTTTGCGCGTTCTTTGCGGGCATCATCGGCATTAAAAAAGCCTTTGTAGGGCATCCTGCCTACAACCGGAAACCACCATTCATGACGGCGGAATTCATCCCGGGCGGAAGCTGATACTACTGCGGCAAGGTAATTACGGTCAAGCTCTACATAGGCTGTATAATTCTTGTTTGCGGCAAGACCCAGCTCATCCATAGCAAAACTACGGATATCCGTTACAAGACGAATAAACTCTTTATCATCGGTCTTTTCCAGAGGGACAGCCCTGTTTAGGTATCCCAGCATTGTTACGCCCTGATTTAGGGTATAACAGCCGGAACACAGGCCGGAGACGACAATAAGGCACAAAGCAGCCAAAAATACCGGAAAATATGAGAGGCAACGCTTAAATTTTATCAAATTTATCATACAATTTCCTATTATACTTGTTTTTTTATCTTTTTTTAACTATATTTGATAGTAGTGCGTTTGTTTACGCCATAAGATCTTCGGAGGAATCAATGTCAAGACCAGTTACTATTTTTTCAGGGCAATGGGCGGATATGCCTTTTGACCAATTTTGTGAAAAGGCCAAATCTTTTGGCTATGAAGGTATAGAAATTGCCTGTTGGGGCGAGCATCTAAACCTTAAAAAAGCGGCAACGGATGCCAAATATGTAGAAGATATAAAAAATATATTAAAAACCCATGAATTAAAAGTGTGGGCTATTGGCACTCATTTTATTGGCCAGTGTGTTGGTGACAATGCCGATGCCAGACTCAACGCTTTTGCGCCGTCTAATATTTCAGGTAAGCCGGAAGAAATCCGTAAGTGGGCTGTTCAGGAATTGAAGTACGCCGCCGTTGCCGCTAAAAATTTGGGGGTAAAGATTGTTACCGGTTTTATGGGTAGTCCCATTTGGGCGTACTGGTACAGTTTTCCGCAAACTACAGAGCAAATGATCCAGGATGCCTACACCAGCATTATTAAAAATTGGGCTCCAATCTTTGACGATTTTGACAAACAGCAGGTTAAGTTTGCACTGGAAATTCATCCTGCACAAATAGCGTTTGATTACTATACTGCGGAAAGGCTTTTAAAAGAGTTTAAGAATCGTAAAACTTTAGGATTCAATTTTGATCCTTCGCATTTAATTTGGCAGGGTATTTCTCCGCATTTATTCCTTAGGGATTTTGCAAGGCATATTTTGCATGTGCATATAAAAGATACGGCAGTTACATTAGACGGCAGGGCAAGTATTTTAGGATCTTTTTTACCTTTTGGTGATGTAAAACGAGGTTGGAATTTCCGCGCCCCCGGACATGGAGATATTGATTTTGAAAGCATTATCCGTGAGCTTAATGCCATTAACTATAAAGGGCCGCTTTCTGTTGAATGGGAAGATACCGGCATGAACAGAGAAAATGGCGTAAAAGAAGCTTGCAGCTTTGTAAAGAATATCAATTTTTCTCCGCTGGATGTTCCAGAGAGTGCAGGGAAATCGGAATAATAAATTATTAGTAAAATCCACGGGCGATTAACTCAGCGGGAGAGTACTACCTTCACACGGTAGGAGTCGTTGGTTCAAATCCAATATCGCCCATTAACCCTTAATGTCGATTAATCCGCCGGAGCTTGTGCTACCGCTGCCAAAACTGCGGGTTTTTGCCGCGTATGGGTTGTTTCTTAGGGCTTTTATTTCAGAGCGGAGTTCTATCATTCGTTTGGAAAGCAGTTCTTTATTTTTGGTAGAGCGGATAACAGCTTCATTTTTCAGTTTTTCCAATGATGCTTTAAGATCCGGTACTTCGCCATCAGCTGTGTTTTCAGGTTTTCCTGAAACTACGGAATAGTACATTTCTTCCAGAGGATCAATTACCTTTTGGATAGAGAAAATATCCGCCACAATTTTTTCTTCAATTTCTACATAGGACAAAAGATCTTCTGCGCTGCCGGATTCAATTACAGTTTGCTGTTTGTCAAGCAAGTTCAGGTAATTGCTAAAGCGATCCCTCTGTTGTCCAAGCAGGATTTTAAATCTTTTTAAAATTGCTACTCTTTGTGCCAGTTCTTCAGATGAAATGGTTTCTTTTGTGATTTTTTCTACTGTCATTGTTGACATTGTCCCCTCCTGTTAACCTGCTATATCAAGTCCCGCTGATTCATTGCTTGGCTGGCTGCCGCCGGAATGACTTGCTATTTTGCTCCATGTATTTTTTAGATCAGAAAGCATATCTCTGACTGTTAGTATCCTGTTTAGATCCTGACTGATATTTGATTCTACAAGTTCCCTGTTAAACCATGTGTATAGGGAAAACAGATTTTTAGAAATTTCACCACCCTGTTCAAAATCCAAGGAAACCATCAATTCTGTCAAAATCTCCTCAGTTTTCATGACTGCTTTGCCAATCTGCTCATACCTGGAGGGGTCTTTTTTTTGGGTTTTGTTCAATTCCAAAAGTTCAACCGCACGGGTCAGCTGTTTTACCGCTTCATCGTACAACATAACGATAAGCTGCCCCTGACTGGCTGTTTTTATGGTGGTTTCTTTGTATGTTAATGATGCGTTTTTATAAGCCAAAATACTCCCCTCAATCAATTATCGACCGATAAATTGCTATACTTTACTAATATTTATTGTTAAAATATGGTATCATATAAGCAGGTTATCATCATGAAGAGAACAATAAAATTTTTTCAGCATTTATTTATAACGATTCAAATGTACGGGCAAAACGGCCTTGCTAACCATGCCGCCGCTTGTGCTTATGCTTTTTTGCTTTCTATGGCGCCTACGTTGTTGTTGATGGCCTTTTTTATTTTTATTGCTTTTCAATCATCGCCGCGGACAATTTCCGCCCTTATTACCAGTATTCCAATTATAAATAGTATTTTTGACGAACAATGGCTTTCCAGTGATTTATTTTCCGTGTCCAGACCATTAGTTCCATCTATCATTTTTATTGTAAGTATTATTTGGGCAGGCAGAATTCTAGCTCTTTCTATTCAAAGGGGGCTTGGAACTATATTTCCTGCCCAGAATAAAAGAAGCGCATTTAAAAGCAGTTTAGTTACTTTGGCTATTGAAGGCGCCTTGGTTATCTTTGTATTAGTGATAATTATCAGTTCCCGTACTGCCTTGCGTTTTTACAGAATGTTAGATTTCTTGCCTCATGCGTCTATTGTTAGATATATAACATCACAAACCGGCGGACAGGTTTTATATACAGTTTTATTGGGACTTGCAACATTTTTGGTTTATATTCTAGTTCCAATAAAGCCCCCTAAAAAGTTGTCTGCTTTTATGGGATCGTTTATTTGCGGGGTTTGTTCTTTTTGTACAGCTTTTGCCTTAAATTTTATTTTGGATAGGGGACGGTACAATTTTCTTTACGGTACATTTGGAAACCTAATAATTATTTTGGTAAATGTTTATTTCTTTTTTATGTTTTTCTTTATCGGAGCTCAATTTGCCTATGTAAGAGATTCTTTTAATGAGCTTCCGCCTTCATTGACTGATGTTATTTTTAAGAAAGATTCCTCTATTAACAAGGCAATACAAAAATATAAAAACCGCCGGAAAAAAGCTGAGGTAGACTTTGACTAAATTGTTGCTTCTGACAAAACCGCTAAGTGTCGTTGTTCATCAAGAAGTGGCACACTGTACGGAATAATCTTTCTTTTTCCGCAGTATTTTTCTACCAATGTAATTTCCTGTTCGATTTTTTTCCGCTGTCCTTTGTACGCCGCTATAATGCCTGTTTTTTTACACACCCTGAATAAGGTTTTTAGTATTTTTGGCTCCAAGGGAGCAAACGCCCTGAATGTAACAAGATCAAAGAGATCACTTTCTATGCGTTCAAGCTCTTTTTCTTCTACTGAAACATTCGACAGTCCTAAAGCGGCGGTTGTACTAAATAAAAAACCCGCTCTACGCCCCATGCGTTCAATTAGGGTGAACTTACAATTTGGAAGAGCAATAGCCAATGGAATACCCGGAAGCCCCGCCCCGGAACCGGCATCCCCTATTTGGAGTGGATAGTGAGTAGTGGATAGTGGGTAGTTGGTAGTGAGCAGACGGGAAATTATTCCTAGGGGCGCGAGCGAGTCTAGGATATGTTTGATTATTAGTTCATCTCTGTTACTAACTTTAACAAGCCCATAAGCCTCATTAAATGTTTCAATTTCTTTTATATATTTCTCTAGCAAAAAAATAATCTCATCCCGACGAGGCTCAATGATGGTCTTAACATCAGCATCACTATCACAAAGAACATCTAAACCATCAATCAATAAATCTCTTCTTTGCGCTCTTTGCGTCTTCACTTTGCTCCCTTTGCGATTCATAAAGATTATGTACTAAATATTAAATGTAGTGCACAAGATTTTTCTCATCTATAAAGCCATTAGTACGAGCCAGTATATAAGAGCCAAAGGCGTTAAGCATTACATCTATAAATGTGCCTATTGCTATAAGATAGAAGGATAACGGCATAAGATTAAGATACCATGTTCTGTATTCGCCGCCGCCATAAGTAAAGCATAAGGCAGTCAACGCAATAAACGCTCCCTGTCCGGGGTGGCGGGCAAGCAGGAATGAAATTAAAAGAGCGTGAAATCCAATTGCAAATAGTTCTATAAAAGAAATTTGTATGTGCGAATACGACTTTATCAATACAATAAAAGATATTGCCGCTACCATTGCGCTTCCGCCGCGGCAGAATGTTGAAAAAAGAGCAATAGAAAGAGTACTGGAACGGCGCCTTATTCCAAAATTTTCTTTTGAATGGCGTTGAAGGACAGGAATAGTAAAATTAATATCTCCTGAAAAAAGAGCGGCAATTGCAGGGCCTAAAAAACCGTAAAGAATACGCCAGGGGTTTACCTTTGGTTTTAACAAATACAGGAACAACGGCAGAATTCCAAAACATAAAACAATGCTGAATACCCCAAGCAGAATAATTAAACTTGTAAAGACCTTAGCCTCCAGAACAATGCCAAAACGGATTGCCCAATATGCGGAAAGTACTATCAATATAAATCCAAGAATTTCTGAGAAAAACGAAGCAATATGATAAAAAATTCTGGATAAAGAATCTATAAGAGAAATTACAGGTTTGGAATAATTACGATCATAGTTCAAACCCATACCAAGAAAAAACGCAAATATACAGACAGGGAAAAGATAAATCCCTGAGCCGCCCAAAATACTAAGCATATTGGACGGAAATATTTCCATTATATTAGCGGTAGGATCGATATTAATAACTTCTGAAGTTTCATTTGGTACAATTGGGATTCTTTCCGGAGTAAATATCATAGTAACCAAAATTCCGGAAAAAATTACAAAGAAAGAAGCCGCTGCAATAAGAATAAAGTGCTTTAATACAAACCGCCAAAATTGATCATCCGTCCGCAGTTCATAAACGGCAATGGTAAGGGAAAATACCAAAACCGGCACTACAGCATAACGCCCAATACCCAGAGCAAGTTCTTTTAACCATTCAAAAGCGGCATGTACAGCCTGGCTTTCTGCCGGCAGCAAGAACCCGATTGTCATTCCTAAAATGGAACCAATTAATAATTTTACCCAAACTTTCATAATTTAAAATACCCTTTATAAATAAATTATTCTAGCGGTTGTAAGGACTTCATAGCCGTTTTCTGTGATCAATACATCATTTTCCAGACGGCAGCCGCCTAATGCGGGATCATACAAACCGGGCTCTATTGTAAAAATCATACCTGGCTCCAATACCCATTCATTGTCCTTGGCATTTCTTATGACAGGGAATTCATGCTCCTGCAGTCCAATTCCGTGGCCAAGACCGTGGGGCATTTTCTTTTTAGATTTGCTAAAAAAGGAATCCACTGCGGCGGCTATGTTTTTAGCGGGGGTGCCGCTTTGCGCCAAGGGAAGGGCAAGCTTGTAGGCTTTTTCCACAAGCGCAGTCAATTTTTCCTGTTTTGGATTAAGGTTACGGGCAAAGGTTAAAGTTACATCAGTGCAATAACCATTGTATTTTACGCCAAAATCCAAAATGGAAAGTCCGTCATTGCCAAAGGGTTCGCTTGTCCATGTGGGAAAAGCATGAATGGCAAAACTTCTTTGCGGTCCTGCCGCTAAAATGTCAAAGCTTGTTCCTTCACAGCCGCGTTTACGGGCTTCTGTTTCTATAAACAAAGCTGCATCTTGTTCGGTCTTAATTTTCCCTTGCCGTACATTTGTTTCCAGTAAATCAATTATTTCATTTGTTATATCTGCTGCTTTTTTTATTGTGGCAATTTCAGTATCATCTTTTGCGGCACGCAATTTTGATATTTCTGCACCTGCACCATCTTTTCTGCACAGAATATCATAATCAGCCAGATCACTTACATAATCAAGGAAAAGGGGGTAGGGTGTAACAGACGGTATTTCTATCCTTGCTCCTACAGGAAGTCCCAGAGTTTGTGTAACAGCGGCAATTGCTTTAATAGGTTTTCTGCCAAAATCATTGTATGAGCCAATTAGTACGCCTGAATGATTTACGTAAATTTTTGCAAGGTTAATATCCCACGCTACAAGTATTGCTTTTTCTTCTTCTGGCAGCTGACCCGCACTAATAAAAAGAAGCGCATCCCCCGGATGACCTGTAAGCCAACGGATATTTAGATCCCGACGGGTTTCGGTATCTTCCAGCATTATAAGAGATATACCTTCCTCAATCATCCAGTCACGGATTTTTGCAAGACGGACAGAGTATGTTTCCGGTTTCATTAATTATCTTTTTTCTTTAACCTTTTCTTTTTCTTTGGTTATTTTTTGTTCCAGTTTATCCATCATTTTATCTATGGCTGCTGTAAGATCAAAATCTTCTTCTTTGACATGAATGGAAACTCCCCAGCGGAAATTTACATTGGATTCCGCAATAAATTCTTTTTCTTTTTTTATGGTAATGATAAGGTCAACAATCATGTTTTCCGCATTGTGTATCCTTTCTATTTTTTTATTCAGGTACTCCTTTGCATCGTCATGCAGTGAAAAATGAATAGCTTTGATTTCTGTGTTCATTTTGAACCTCCGTTTATTATATTGTGGAATTGACCTATGGCGTTTTCCGTGTGTAAGAAGAGCCCATATCCAACTCCTTCCTATATTTTGCCACAGTTCTGCGTGCAAGCGCAATTCCTTTCTGCCCTAAAATGACAGAAATTTCCTGATCTGATAAATTACGCCCGTCTAGGTTTTTGGCAAAAATTATCTCTTTTATGATCTCTTTTACGCTTTTTTTTGAGAATTTGGAGCCTTCGGAGCCGGATCCATTGACAGAATTGATAGAATTGCTAAAAAAGTATCGAATTTCAAAGATTCCCCATTCTGTCTGCATATATTTGCCATTTGCAATGCGGGAGACCGTGGTTTCATGGACACCTAGCTCTTTTGCTATGTCTTTTAGGGTCAGCGGGGCAAGGTATTTGGGGCCTTTAATAAAAAAGGAGTATTGAAACTGAAGGATTGCGTTTGCCGTCCGAATCAGCGTTTTATTGCGCCTTTTTAGATGGTCAATAAAAAGCCGGGCTTCCCTGATATTCTCCCGGGCAAAATCGCGGGCTTCCTGTCTGCCATGTGAATCATCCTTGTTGCTTGAATCAATCAATTTTTCATAAAAATTATTTACTCCAAGAACGGGGAATGCTTCATCATTAAGATTGATAATTAACTCATCCTGTCCGTCTTCTGCCGTACTTCTTGTAACTTTGATATCAGGTATTACATAACGGACATTTGCAGAGGTAAACGCTCTTCCGGGAAAGGGTGAAAGTGTTTTAATAAATTCGCATATGTCTTGAATATCATCTTTATCTAAACTGGTTTTTTTTGCAAGGATAGAATATTTTTCTTTTTCAATTAAATCTAAGTTATCCAATAACAAATCAATTACAGCCGGTGGTATTTCTTCCGGCAGATAATGAGGTACAAGTTTAATCTGCACTTTAAGTGCTTCCTTATAATCCTTTGTACAGCAGCCTGCCGGTTCAAGTTTTCTGACAATTTGCAAAGCTTCTGTTATAAGCGGGTTTGCCGGTATATCGTTATAAAGTTCTTTAAAAAGTTTTTCAGGCTCTTCTATATGAAAACCGTCATCATCAAGATTCTGTATCAGCATTTCTGCAATTTTACGCAGGTTTTCTTCTATTGGTTCAAGTTGTAACTGCCATAATAGGTGTTCTTGTAAAGTTTCCGCTCTTGTAAGCGTTCCTTCAATAAAGCGGCGATGATCGTCGGAAGCAGATGCGCCTTTGCGCACCATATCCCCGTTTTTTTTATTGTATTTTCTGTTATCCAATGAAACTGTAATTTTATCTTCAAGTATTTCCAGCGCGGGGTTGCGTTCCAGTTCTTCCTCTATTTTTTCCCGTAGATCCAATGACGGTAGTTCCATCAGTTTTATAGACTGATACAATTGCGGGTTCATTTTAAGTTGTTGTGTCTGTGTAAGGGTCTGCCTTAACTGCATGGGTTTATTATATCTTGTTTGCTTGTTCCATTACAATATTATACTGCATTCTTTATTTATTCAGCCCCCTATCAATGGCATCACTGTCCCCCCATCCTCGGCCCGCCTGGGCTTGCCCGCAGTACAGGATGCCCGCGTTCTTCTACGGTAGATAAGTCCCAGTCTTCTTCGGAAAAACCCAGGCCGCCGGAAGTGTAAACATTGTTGGTAATTACCGCAGGGACTTCACCTGTCCAGAAGCGGCGGTCTTTGAAAATGCCAAGGTGTGCGTCTTCGCCGTCTTTACCGCCGCTGTCTGAGACAATAGGCTGTGCGGCTGCATTAGGGGTACTAAGAGCTTGGCTGCGGAGCAATGGATCACTGTCTCCGTAGGTATTGCTCCAGTAGAGTCGCATACCATTAAAGGCAAAGTTGTTGGATTTGTTGGCAGTATCTGTGCTGCCAAAAACCCGCCCTATATTTTTGGTTATGCCGCCGGTTCCCGTAACGCTTGCTCCTAAGGCAGCGCTGTTTGTTATGGTAAAGCTATCAATATCACCCGCAAGACCGCCGGCGAAGATTGCTCGACTGCTGGTGCCTTGCTGGGCGGTAACCTTACCGGTAGAGAAACTGCGATTCACGATAGTATTTCCACCAGACCATCCAACAATGCCACCAGCATAAACATCCCGATTGGTTACTGAGTCAATAAACACATCTCCTAGCGCGTAACAATCTTCTATTTTTACATTTGTATTGCTACCAGATACGCCAATAAATCCACCAGTCCATGCGGTAACATTGCTAGTAACCAATCTCTTTTGTATAAAACTAACATTTCCCAAAGCGTAACAATATTTTACTTCTGTTGTTCTCGCCGTGCTATTTGAGCCCGTGTTGCCTGTGCTACCTGTAAAACCGCCTAAAGAGGAAGTGCCACCATAGCTAATGGCACTTACATTTCCTTTGGCGTAACAGTAGGATATCTCTCCGTTAATGTCTCCGGCAAAACCTCCGGCATATACACGATTGCTAACCTCATCAGGTTCGATATTTATCACAATAGAAGAATCACTGTAACAGTATTTCAGTATCCCACTATCGCTAATGGCAGAAGAGCCGATAAACCCTCCCACTACTAATGCTCCTCCTCCGTATTTTTTTATAATGTAAAATTCCGCAGGTATGGCAGAGCAGTAGATGATAGTACTGTTGTTGAGGGTTCTCCCCACAGCTCCACCTATCAATTGGTTGCTGCCACTCATTATTGTTACTGAGATAATTCCGCTATGGTATTCAGAGTTTGTCAGACTCCCGCCGCTCATATCCCCTACAAGCCCACCCACTCTAATATTGCTGGTAGTAACCCCGGTAACGGCAATGTCTCCCACAACACTTACTTCGTCTATTGCCCCGTTTTGCATATATCCCACAATGCCACCTAAATTTGTGGTATTTGTAACGCTGATATTAAGGCCGCCGTAAGCATTGAATATGTTTGCTGTGTCGGACATTTCTCCAATCAAGCCTCCAACGATACTGGTTGCGCCGTCTCTGCTAACTGCGCCTTTGACAAGTATATTTTCAAGATGCGCGTTGCCTTGCACCGCTCCGGCAATGCCGCCAAAGCGTGTTCCGTATCCGGGAATGGAAACTACATTACCATCAGCTTCATACAGCACCGTTAAGTCGCGGACAGTACCGTCATCTATAACGCCAAAGAGTCCAATATAGGTATAAGTGGCAGCATTCATACTGCCGATTGTTACCGTATACCCGTTGCCGTAGAACTTGCCCCGGAAAGCAGTCGCGGCTGCTGTACCATAACCTATAGGCATCCATGCATCGGTAACAGTGAGATCCCGAGCAAGCACATATTGCTTGTTTACATCACCTAATGCTAAATTTGCAAGGCTGATTGTTCCGTCGGTATCATCAGTGTCGCCGGTTACGCTGGTTATCTCTATTGCTTCTGTAAACCCGGCGGCAGTACCCACTCTCATCCCTGAACCGGGTACAGCAGGTGTAGTTGATGTAGCCGGCACTGTAGGTGTTCCAAAGTTCCATATCTTGAATGACACGGGAGGCTTGTAATCTAACTCACTGTGCGCTCTTAGGTAAATCTCATAACGGTAGGTGTTATAAACAGATATTCCTTCCCGTACTCCGTTTGTATTAAGACGCGGTACATCCGTTATCGTAAAAGTGTTTGCTTTATTTGCCAGATCATTCCGTCTTCTTTCATTTCCGTTTTCTATGTACCAGACTTCCACCCGGACAAAATCGTCTTCTGACGGATTTGTCCAGTTTACCACTATCTCATCGTCATCAGGATTATATACTGCACTCCATCCGGTTATTTCTCCATAATAAGGCGCATAGTACGTAAGACGAGTGTTGGTTTCACTCCAGCCAACGGTTTCATTGTCCAGATTATCACGGTAACGCAGTTGAATCCTGCGGGTTTCTGTACTTGAACCCAAAACATCTGCCAGGTCTATATCTTCTATCTTATCTTTATCCATAGAATACCACGGGATAATGTCATCTTTATCAGGATAAACCTGCTCTCCATCTTCACAAACAATACGCCACTGCCACTCCAGGTCTTCAAACCTGTCCATTGTCCAAGGTTTATCCGGCAAAGCATTGTCCCATGTAATACCGCCGGAAATCCCGTTGTCGGCTAAATTGTTAAAGTTTATCTCAAAGCTCATAACAGAGCTGCCCTGCCCGTAACTGTAAACACCTGTACCGGATACTTGACCGCCGCTCATTGCAAGAGAGATAGTCCCGCTTGGCGGTAGATTATCCAATACTACAGAAGCATAATAACCTTCAGTATTTGCTGTCTGCCAAATGTCCTGTCCTATAATAACTGTTTCTTCTTCTTCAGATTCAACTTCATAGTACGGAAGTAATATAAGACGCCATATCCCGGGAAGATTTAAAGAAGCTTGTAATTCATGGGTTATTTTATATGTTATTACACCGTTGTTTGCACTACGGTAAACACTTCCCGCCTCATCCTGCGCGGGGTTTATCGGACTAATTTCATAGATTTTAGGTGCAGTTATATTTGCAGTATTGTTTCCGGACAGGTTAAAAGCGCGGTATTCCTGCACTACACAATGAGTAGGATCTTCCATTTCTTCCGCATTAGTTTTTACTACGCTAAAATACAAGGTTACTTCGTAATTACCGCTATCATTCTTACGCAGACGCGGATCCCTGTAATTCTTGGTATCTACATCAATTATAGCGTTTGGATAAAAAAAGTTTTCTTCGGTTACTTCGGGTGTATCAGGCTTGTGTATTGCCCATATGTTTTCTGCTATATATCTGTCTTTAACATCCTCGGTGGTTGTCAGATAAGAAAAACTTACAGGGGCTGCCATACCTATGCCGCCGGCTGTAATGCCTGTTCCCACGGTTACGGTTATTGAAAGTTCCCTGTCGGGAAGTTCCCTTGGGATTATGGTGATGGTTCTAAGGCTGGAATTATAGGTTGGTGTGTTAAAACATTCCGTTATATTTCCGTCACTGTCGGTACCGTAAAAACCGCCTTCGTCGTCCATATACTGTCCTGTTATCCATATATTATCTATGTTGAATGGAATTACGGCGTTGTTTTGATAATCAAGCTGATTGGAAAAATAAATTGTTATTCTTTGACTCCGGCTTAATCCTCTTCCTGTATTAATCAAAGGCGGATTACTTTGAATAACTCTTGGACGCTGATCGCAGAATGGTATAAGTGTTATATCGTCTTCAATATTAACGGTAACGGTTGCAGTAAAGGCTCCCGTGTGGGTTTGTGCGCCGGGTGTAATAATTGCATCTTCTTCATCAAAAGACAAATCTTTTGCTGTATCAAAATCCATTGTATCAATGTTTACGGGGTATTCATCTGACTTAAACGCAAGCCATTCTACAAAACCATAACCGCTGCTTGGAGTAAACTCTACGTTAAACGCATAACCCAAACGCGGGGTTTCTGTTGTTCTTACCGCGTCAAAACTTCTGTCTGTTCCGTTCTGTGGACTTGTACCCCATTCTTGCGGAACCGCCACGGTTACCGTAAGCCGCGCCGCATTAGCCCACGCAATTTCCGCATCAATCTTTTCCCAGTAGTCAGGATCTAACGACGCGTTAAATAAATCGCAAGAAAAAATCAAGGCAACCAATAATAAAATAAATACAACCCTTTTCATTGAAAACTCCTATTAATAAATTTAATCGGCGCTACGCGCCTCACGCTACTTGCAGCGCAGCTTCCAGCAAAGGCCGCAAAGTAGGCAAAGAAAGCAAAGAAAGAAAATAAAAAATTTAAAATCAAACTTTGCGTACTCTGCGTCTTCACTTTGCGCCCTTTGCGCTGAAAATGAATTTGCAATAAATTTAAATTTAC
>Ga0099364_10005054_pt1 | contig 19728 bp, 8 predicted proteins | sample TergutTh196P3_FD_73070 | JGI IMG/M metagenome (GOLD analysis project Ga0099364, IMG submission 73070) | Microcerotermes parvus P3 segment gut microbial communities from Pointe-Noire, Republic of the Congo - Th196 P3 | ecosystem: Host-associated > Arthropoda: Insects > Digestive system > Gut ... | reverse complement strand
ACACCGTAAAACGGAAAGTTAAAAAAAAAGTTTTAAAACCTTCCCCCCCCCCCCCCCCCGTACAATAGGCAATTATACACGCCATTTAATAAACCGCGCCAACTATATAAAAGCAGGGTGCGGCTCTGATTCAAATAGCACTTTGCAAATAGTAAATGGGAGAAAGCTATGAATGGGGATAAGAAATCAAAAATTAGATATGAAAGGGCAGTAAAAATAACTCTTTATTTGCTCATTGCTATTTTCTGTTTGCTATTTGGATTTGGCTGCGAAAACCATTGGATAATCGAGCTTACAGATCATATGTATCCCGAGCTGCGCGAGCCAATAGTAGTTCTGACTCATATTGAAGCGGACTACAATCAAGCAGGGGCGGTATATACATTCACACCCCGCGACAGTTTGAAGGGCGATCTGCTCGTTAAGGCATTTTTTGATGACGGCGCATTTATAACTGTTGATGCAAAAGATTACACATTGAGCGGAACACTGGGTGTCGGAATAAGCGCAATAACCGTAAACTACGGCGGAAAGACAACTGTTTTTGATGTAGAGGTAACAGCCGCTCCGGCAGCGATAACCGTCTTTACATTTGCTTCTCCCCTCGCAATGGGTGTGATAGACGAAGATGCAAAAACAATCAGCGTAACGGTGCCTTACGGAACAGTTGTAACAAGCCTTACGCCAACCGTTACGCACACAGGCGCAAGTTACAGCCCGGAAGGTGCGCAGGACTTTACAAGCCCTGTTACATACACGATAACGGCGGCGGACGGCACAACTCAAGAATATACTGTAACGGTAACAGTTGCGCCGGCAAATGCAAAAGCGGTTACCGCTTTTGCATTTACTTCTCCGGCAGCAGCAGGCGTGATAGACGAAGACGCAAAGACAATCAGCGTAACGGTGCCTTATGGGACAAGTGTAGTCAATCTTGAACCAACCATTACGCACACTGGCGCAAGTTACAGTCCAACAACGGCGCAGAACTTTACAAACCCTGTTGTATATACAGTAACGGCGGCGGACGGTTCAACTCAAGCGTATACTGTAACGGTAACAGTTGCCCTGTCAAATGCAAAAGCGATAACCGCTTTTGCATTTACTTCTCCGGCAGCAGCAGGCGTGGTAGACGAAGCCGCCAAGACAATCAGCGTAAACGTGCCTTACGGGACAGATGTAACAAACCTTACGCCGAACATTACGCACAATGGCGCAAGTTACAGCCCGGAAGGGGCGCAGGATTTTACAAGCCCCGTAACATATACTGTAATTGCGGCGGACGGCACAACTCAAGCGTATACTGTAACGGTAACAGTTGCCCTGTCAAATGCAAAAGCGATAACCGCTTTTGCATTTACTTCTCCGGCAGTAGTGGGCGTGATAGACGAAAGCACAAAGACAATCAGCGTAACTGTGCCGTATGGGACAAATGTAACAAGCCTTACGCCGACAGTTACGCACACAGGCGCAAGTTACAGCCCGATAACGGCGCAAAACTTTACAAGCCCTGTAACATACACAGTAACTGCGGCGGATGGTTCAACTCAAGAATATACTGTAACCGTAACGGTTGCCCTGTCAAATGCAAAAGCGATAACCGCTTTTGCATTCCCATTACTGTCCGCGACAAGCGATATAGACGAAAGCGCAAAGACAATCAGCGTAAACGTGCCCTACGGGACAAGCGTGATCAACCTTACTCCGGACGTTACGCACACAGGCGCAAGTTACAGCCCGGCAGGAGCGCAGAACTTTACAAGCCCTGTATCATACACAGTAACTGCGGCGGATGGCTCGCCTCAAATTTATGTAGTAACGGTAACGATTACTGAACCGCCGCCGGACGGTTCGCCGGATAACCCCATCGTCATCAACAACGCCAACGTGATGCAAGTGTTACAAACCGACATCCACAACAACCTTGACAAACATTACCGGCTTGAAGCCGACATAGTTCTCCCGGACGGCCACAACTGGGAGATCATAGGCAAAGCAGACAACGACTTCACCGGCACTTTTGACGGAGGCGGGTTTACAATAAGCAACATGACAATCAGCGGAGCCGACTTAGATAATCAAGGACTATTTGGCGCAGTAAGTGGACTGATAAAAAACCTTGGGCTTGTTGATGTTAAGATCTCTGTTCCCAGTCTGGATAGTTACCGTAGTACCGGCGGCATAGCGGGAGTTATCTCGCAAAATGGCAGGTTGGAAAACTGCTTCGTTATAGGCGATGTAGAAGGCAATTACAATGTCGGCGGCTTGGTTGGCTGGAACCGGGGGACAGTGAGAAACAGTTACTTCATTGGCAATGTAAAAGGCATCAATAGAATCGGAGGACTTGTGGGAAGCAACGCCGAAAGCGCTGCCCTTGTGGAGAACAGCTATGCCGCAGGGACTGTCCACGGTAACAACGGTAACGCAGCCGATAGCGGTGTCGGAGGTGTGGCGGGAGGAAGGAGTACGAGTACGACGAATACTGCGGGTGGGGGAACAGTAAAGAACAGCGTTGCTTTGAATAGCTCAGTAACAGGAAATTACAATGTCGGACGCGTCAGAGGAAGCAGTACCAACCTCACCATCACCAACAACTATGCGCGCGCGAATATGCTGGTGAACAGCAGCCCGATTACCACGGGAATGGGAACCGCAACTCAGCAGGGTGCGAATGTGTCGGATGCCAGCCCCAACGGCGGGTATCACAACATCGCTTTCTGGCGAGGCGTGTTTACAGATTTTGACATTCATTGGGAGTGGAACTCAACCACCAACCTGCCCATACTGCGAGGCTTTGAGCCGGGAACGCAGAACCCGCGGGTAATTGATACAATAATCCTTCCCGATAATTTTAATCAGGCAGACTTGCAAAACGCGATAAACAACGCCGCGCCGGGATCTGTTATTGTATTGCCGGATACCGGTACTGGTATGGAAGTTGATTCTACGATAACCGTAGACAAGGAACTAACCATTACCGCTTCGCCCGGCGAGAACCCAATCATTCACAGATCCAATAACGGGGGTTTTCCCGCTTTTACTGTAGGAAGCGGCGGCAAACTTACTCTGGAAAGCAATGGCGGAACTCTAACCATAGCCGTATCATCTGGTACATCAGCCGATATTAGTACTCTCATTTCTGTGGAAGCCGGAGGCGAACTCTTCATTCACGATGGTGTAGAGATAACTAATCATACCGGCAACACTACCATGAATCATCGAGCGATTGATATATCGGGCAGTGTTATCATGACGGGCGGTAAAATACACGGCATAGCAAGTCGCGGAACGGTTCGAATTACCGGCGGAACCTTTACCATGAGCGGTGGGAGCATTACCGGAAACATGGCGACTTCTTCTCCTGAAGGCGGCGGCGTAAGTGTTTATTCTGGCGGAACATTTATAATGAGCGGAGACGCCGAGATCAGCGGCAACCGTGCCGCCGGCGCTGTTGCTGGGACCTACATGGGCGGCGGCGGAGTACAGGTCAGAAGCGGCGGCACATTCAATATGGAGGGAGGGACAATTAAGAATAATTATGTAGACGTTGGTGGATTTGGCGGCGGTGTTTTTGTCCAGAACGGCGGCATATTCAGCAAAACCGGCGGCACCATTTACGGCAATGATGCCGGAACAGCGGACTGGAACAGGGTTGGGCCAAGCGGCCAAGGCCCCACCGGTTCAGGCCATGCCGTGTATGTTGAGGGCGCTACGCCCAAACTCAGAACTAACACTGCGGGTGCGGGAGTAAACCTGAACAGCGGAACGGCGGATGGCTGGGAGTGATGTGAAATAACTCACTCCTCTTGACAAGAGGGAAATATGGCGTTAAACAGGAAAATTTATCCAGTTTCTCACAAACTGTTGTTTCCAAACTTGAACGGCGAAAAGACATAAAAATTTCTACCCTTATAGATTATCTTGAGGATCTGGGTATGGGTTTGGAGATAACAGTTCTCCCAAAAGAAAAAAACGCAAAAAGAGAAGTCCTTTTGCGGGTCTAAAATTAATTGAAATATTTTCACAAAGAACTTGGTCTTTTTCCTGGGAAAGAAGAAAGAATGGTAGAATACACAGAACATAAAATATCTGTTTTAATCTGGTACTGGACAAATCATGAAATAACGGGCTAAACTGAAAAAAGCGTTAATTTTTCAACAGATACTAAGGAAGTATAAATGATCGAAAACATCAGCGTCCGTAACACGGAACTGTACAGTAAGAGTTTTAATACATTCTACCCCCCCCCCCCGTACAATAGGCAATTATACACATCAATTAATAAACCGCGCCAACTATATAAAAGTAGGGTACAGCTCTGATTCAAATAGCTCTTTGCAAATAGAAATAGGAGAAAGCTATGAATGGGGATAAGAAATCAAAAATTAGATATGAAAGGGCAGTAAAAATAACTCTTTATTTGCTCATTGCTATTTTCTATTTGCTATTTGGATTTGGCTGCGAAAACCATTGGATTATCGAGCTTACAGATCATATGTATCCCGAGCTGCGTGAGCCAATAGTAGTTCTGACTCATATTGAAGCGGCCTACAATCAAACGGGGACAGTGTATACATTCACGCCCCGCGACAGTTTGAAGGATGACTTGCTCGTTAAAGCTTTTTTTGATGACGGCGCATATATAACAGTTGATGCAAAAGATTACACATTGAGCGGAACACTGGGTGTCGGAATAAGCGCAATAACCGTAAGCTACGGCGGAAAGACAACTACTTTTGATGTGACGGTAACAGCCGCTCCGGCAGCAATAACCGCCTTTACAGTTTCTTCGCCACCCGCAATGGGCGTGATAGACGAAGATGAAAAAACAATCAGCGTAACGGTGCCTTACGGGACAAATGTAACAAGCCTTACGCCAACCGTTACGCACACAGGCGCAAGCAGCAGCCCGGAAGGTGCGCAGGACTTTACAAACCCTGTAACATACACTGTCACAGCGGCGGACAACACAACTCAAGAATATACTGTAACAGTCACAGTTGCCCCGTCAAATGCAAAAGCGGTAACAGGTTTTTCATTTTCTTCTCCGTCTGCAACAGGCGTGATAGACGAAGATGCAAAGACAATCAGCGTAAACGTGCCTCACGGGACAGTTGTAACAAGCCTTACGCCGGAAGTTATACAAACAGGCGCAAGTTACAGCCCGGCAGGGGCGCAGAACTTTACAAACCCTGTCACATACACTGTCACAGCGGCGGACAGCACAACTCAGGAATATACTGTAACCGTAACGATTGCCCTGTCAAATGCAAAAGCGGTTACCGCTTTTGCATTTACTTCTCCGTCTGCAACAGGCGTGATAGACGAAGATGCAAAGACAATCAGCGTAAACGTGCCTTATGGGACAAATGTAACAAGCCTTACGCCGGAAGTTATACAAACAGGCGCAAGTTACAGCCCGGCAGGAGCGCAAAACTTTACAAACCCTGTAACATACACTGTAACTGCGGCGGACGGCACAACTCAAGCGTATACTGTAACCGTAACGGTTGCCCTGTCAAATGTAAAAGCGATAACAGATTTTGCATTTACTTCTCCGTCCGCAACAGGAGCGATAGACGAAGCCGCAAAGACAATCAGCGTAAACGTGCCGTATGGGACAAATGTAACAAGCCTTACGCCAACCGTTACGCACACAGGCGTTAGTTACAGCCCGACAACGGCGCAAAACTTTACAAGCCCTGTTACATACACTGTCACTGCGGCGGACGGTTCAACTCAAAAATATGCTGTAACCGTAACAGTTGCCCTGTCAAATGTAAAAGCGGTAACCGCTTTTACATTTCCATCACTGGCCGTAACAGGCAATATAAATGAAGCCGCAAAGACAATCAGCGTAACCGTACCTTACGGGACAAATGTAACAAGCCTTACGCCAACCGTTACGCACACAGGTGCAAGTTACAGCCCGACAACGGCGCAGAACTTTACAAGCGCTGTTACATACACTGTCACAGCGGCGGACGGCACAACTCAAGGTTATGCAGTAACAGTTACGGTTGCTGAACCGCCGGGCAGTTCACCGGATAACCCCATCACCATCTCCAGCACCAACGTGACGCAAGTGATAGGGTCGTTGGGAACCATCCACAGCAACCTTGACAAACATTACAAGCTTGAAACCGACATCGATCTGACAGGCACCGGCAACTGGACACCCATTGGAGACGCTGACAATCATTTCACCGGCAGTTTTGACGGCGGCGGGTTTACAATTACGGGGCTTACTATTATTAATAACGATACAGGCCAAAGCGGCTTATTCAGTCATATCGGCACGGACGGCGTAGTTAAGAACCTCATTTTAACTGAGGTTAATATCCGGGAAAACACCGGACCCGGCGGCGGCGGTGTGGCAGGATTTAGTTATGGCACTATACAAAATGTTTATGTTACCGGCACTATTAGTGGCTTTGTTGGTACTGGCGGCATAACAGGTTATAACAATGGTACTATTAAAAACTCCTACTTCATAGGTGATGTCTATTCAACCAGTACTTCGTCAAATGCTGCAATCGGCGGTATAACGGGATATCAACGGGGTACTGTAGAAAATTGCTACTCTGCCGGTACTGTTAAGAATGGCTATGCTATTGGCGGTATAGGCGGTTGGACAAATACTGCAGCCACAACGATTCAAAATGTTGCACTGTCAACTATGGTTACCAGCTCTCGCAATGACGCTCTAATTGGCCGTGTTTTGGGTAATGATAATGGTACGTTAAACAACAACTACGGTATGCAGGGAATGGTTGTAACAGCAGACGGCGCTCCAAAAAACATCGTTCCGGGTTCGACAACTAATGACGGTGCAGATGTAACGGCAACCACGCCCAACGGCGGGTATCACAGCCCGAGCTTCTGGACAGCACTGGGCTGGGACTTTGTTAATGTTTGGGAGTGGAATTATGATGTCAACCTGCCCATACTGCAAGGTTTGGGAACGCAGAACCCGCGGGTAATCTACAACATAATCCTTGACGATGATTTTACTCAGGAAGACTTGCAGGACGCGATAAACAACGCCGCGCCGGGAGGTGTTATTGTATTGCCACAGAACGGTACTGGTATGCTGATTGATTCTACGACTACGATAACCGTAGACAAGGAAATAACAATTACCGCTTCGCCCGGCGAGACCCCAATCATTCACAGATCTTGTGAAGATCTTTCGCCTGCTATTTCCGTAAAAAACGGCGGTAAACTCATTTTGGAAGGCAATGGCGGAACCCTGGTCATAGCTGTATCAGACGGTAAATACAATGTAGCTGGTTCTGGTTCTCTCATTTCTGTGGAAGCCGGAGGTCAACTCTTAATTAACGAGGATGTAGAAATTGCTAATCATTTTGGCAGCAACATGTCTCTTAGTGCGATTGAAATATCGGGAAGTGTTACCATGACAGGCGGTAAAATATACGACTTTGGAAGTTACGGAACGGTTCTTATTACCGGCGGAACTTTTACCATGAGCGGCGGGAGCATTACCGGAGGCAGTGCGAGTTCTGGTATGTACCGCGGCGGCGGCGTAACTGTTGATAATGGCGGAACCTTTACCATGACCGGCGGCATAATCAGCGGTAACCGTTCCGGCGCCGATGGCGGCGGCGGAGTGCATGTCAGAAACGGAACATTCAATATGCACGGCGGGATAATTAGTAATAATTATTTACGAACCAATGCCGTCTACAATACCGGCGGCGGCGGCGGAGTGTACGTTTCTGACAACGGAACATTCAATATGTATGGCGGTGAAATCAGCGGCAATTATATAGAGATCAACGGTTACGAGAGGATGGGCGGCGGGGTTTTTATCCAGAACGGCGGCACTTTCACCAAAACCGGCGGAACCATTTACGGCATTAATGCCGGAGCGCCAAACTGGAACAGGGTCGAAGTAGACGGCTCAGGCCCCGCCGGTTCAGGTCATGCCGTGTATTGGGAGAGGACAGGCGCTCCTCTGTTCCGCGACAACACCGCAGGCGAGAGCGATGATATGTCTACTGTTACGGGGCAGGGGTGGGAATAGCGAGCAATTAGCAAATAGCAGATGTGTATTGTTTTGTAAACAATTTTTAAGTATAATAAGTGTAATGAAGATCCGTTCGCAAAAATTGGATAAAAAAAATAAGTTACCGGTCTCGTGGCAAAGATCGCTGGGATTTCGTTTAATGATGATAATGATCAGCCTTTCGCTGTTCATAGGAATTGTTATGATGGTTTTTTTAACAATTATTTATCAAGACCGTATTGATTCCGAATATACAAGCAAAGCTGTGTTGTTATCAAAAATCGCAGCTTCCATGGTGGACGGCGAAGCAGTTGACCGGTATCTTTCAACCCTGGAGAAGGACGAGGCATACCACCGTATTTTAGAACATTTAAAAGTTCAACATCGCGAAAGCGGCGTTACATATATTTATATTTCAAGAATAACCGGAAGGATAGAAACCATTGTTTTTGATACCGAAGAAACAGATGTGGAAGTGGATTTGGGCTTTGTCATTACGTTGGAGGGCGAACAATTTGATGATTTGATAGAGGTGTTTGCCAGAGAAGAACGTGTCGAGCCTTTTATCGTTGATACAGAATGGGGCAGGCTGTTTACAGCGGTCGAACCTATTTACCGCAAGGACGGCAGTACGGCGGCTTATGCAAACGTTGCTATTGCTATAGACCAAATACTGGGAGAACGTGTATTTGTATTCACGTTACTTGGCGTTATCATTTTGCTGACATCTTTAGCATTTGCCGCAACAGGTTCCTACGCTGTACGAAAGCTCGTTATTTCACCCGTACGCAATCTTGTAAACGGCGTATCTTCTTATAGCCCCGGCGCGGCATTGCCGGTTTTTTTTAATCAATCGAAACAAAAACCGCATTCACATTTAAGCAATGAAATTGAAGTTTTGGAGCGCAGTATAACAGAGATGGCGGCGCGGACGGAAGACATGTTTACCGAAGTAAAGCAGCTTGAAGCCGCCAAGCTTGCCAACCGGGCGAAGTCTGAATTCCTTGCAAACATGAGCCACGAGATACGCACTCCGTTAAACGCAATTGTCGGCATATCGCAGATGCAGCTTCAAAAACCCGAACTGCCGGACGAATACGCAAAGGCGCTTGGGATTATCTACGATTCCAGCAACAACCTGCTTGCGATTATCAATGATATTCTTGATATGTCAAAAATTGAAACAGGGAAGATGGAACTTGTCTCAGAAGACTACAGCCTGCCAAGTCTTATCAATGACGCCGTCACATTGAATATCATGCGGATTGGCTCAAAGCCAATTGAACTATATCTTGACGTAGATGAAAACCTTCCGTCAAAAATGAACGGCGATGAACTTCGCTTAAAAGAAATCCTAAACAACCTGCTGTCAAACGCCATAAAATACACCGAAGAAGGAAGCGTAAGGCTTTTGGTAAACCACTTCCTGCAGGATTCAAATCTAATGCTGTGCTTCGTAGTAGAAGATACGGGCTTAGGCATTAAACCAGAGGATAAGCAAAAATTGTTTTCAGAATTTTCACGCTTTAACACATCAACCTCGCGGTATATCGAGGGAACAGGTCTTGGTATGAGCATAACCAAAAACCTCGTGGAGATGATGGGTGGAACAATCGAGGTGGAAAGCGAATACGGCAAAGGCACAAAGTTTACCGTAACTGTCAGGCAGGAAGCGGTGGACTGCGAAGTAATCGGAAGAGAACTTTCAGAAAGGATTCGCAATTTTAAATTCTCTGTAGACAAGCGGTTTCAGAATATGCAGATTACCCACTACCCAATGCCGTACGGCAAAGTACTGATAGTAGATGACGTTAGATCAAATCTGTTTGTAGCGGAAGGATTAATGCTGCCCTACGAACTGCAAATCGAAACCGTATCAAGCGGTTATGACGCGCTGGACAGGATAAATGAAGGCGGCTCGTACGACATAATATTTATGGACCACATGATGCCGCAGATGGACGGAATAGAAACAACGCGCAAACTGCGCGAAACAGGTTACGAAGGAACGATTGTCGCGCTTACAGCTAACGCACTGGTGGGCAACGATGTCATGTTCAAGGAAAACGGTTTTGACGACTTCATCTCAAAACCTGTTGACATTAGATACCTGAACGCTGTCTTGAACAAGTTTATTCGCGACAAATACCCCGAAGAAGCTGCAAAATACAAACTGATGGTAAAAGACACAACACCAAGCATTGAATCCAAGGCAAACCAAAAACTGATTAAACTGTTCTGCAGCGACGCGGAAGAAGCCGTAGTAACATTGCGTCAAACAATTGCAAACGGCGACATAAAATTGTTTACTACCACCGCGCACGCAATGAAGTCCGCGCTTGCCAATGTTGGCGAGTATGAAATCTCCGAAACAGCATCCGCTTTGTCAGAAGCCGGCAGACGATGCGACTTAAAATATATCACCTCCAATTACGAAACCTTTGTAGAATCTCTTGAAGTATTGATAAGGAACTTTAGTTCCAGGAACATTGGTTCCAGTGATATTGGTTCCGCCAGGCTGCCGGAAAACTCCGACGCGGAAATTAATGAAGACAGAGCGTATTTAACAGAGCAGCTTCTAATCATAAAAAAAGCCTGCGAAGACTACAACGATACAGCAGTGTATTCCGCTCTCGACAGATTAAAAGAAAAACAGTGGAAGATGGAGACCGCCGCCGCCCTTGAAGAAATACACGACATGCTGTTCCTGGACAGTAACTTTGAAGGTGTTGCAGAACGGATTCGGAAACTTTAGTAGACAATAATAATTAGATAAACAAAGCTAATCATGCAAAGAATTCTGTTTTTTTTCAGTTTGTCACAGTTTTGTCATACTATTGTAATAGTTCTGTAACAAACAAAATGTTAAAATAAAACAGACTTATGGTACGGTTCTGGTACAGGTTGTATGATATGATAATGGACGGATAATAAAGGCATGAGTAAAACAAGACAGTCAAACAGCCGATTTAGCTATAATCCTTTATCCAAATCTGTTGTTTTCCTATTAGCGTTGATTCTGACCCTGACATTTGCCTCCTGTGAAAACCCCTGGATGGCTGATATCCTTGATCCCTTGTTAAACCCAACCGTAACCTTTGACAGCAATGGCGGAACGCCTGTAGCCTCAATTAAAGTACCAAGAGGAAGCGCAATTGACACGCCCCCTTTAACGGAAAAAGAAGGGTTTTACTTTACAGGATGGCACCTCAACCGGTCGTTTAATAATCCTGTTTCTTTTCCATATACTGTTAACGAAAAAGCCACCCTGTATGCAGGATGGACAAACACCGCGCCCATCCCTGTCCTTGATTTCATTACGGCGGTCTACACACAGGGAGCGGCAATAATATACCCGTCAACGCCGCGTGACAACCTGAAAGCCAATCTGGTTGTAACGGCGCATTTTACCAACGGCTCGCAAACGCAGCTTAATGCAGATGCCTATACCCTAAGCGGAACACTGACAGCCGGAACAAGCACAATAACCGTAAACTACAATGGAAAGACAGCGGCTTTCGCCGTGACAGTTTCCCAACCAGAACTCCTAAGTATTGAAGCAAGTTACAATCAAGTGAATACAATAGTATATACAAATACGCCGTTGGATAATCTGAAAAGCGGGTTAACCGTAACAGCATATTACAGCGACGGCGCAAGCGGCGCAGCGGATGTCTATACCCTAAGCGGAACACTGACAGCCGGAACAAGCACGATAACCGTAAACTACAATGGAAAGACATCAACTTTTACCGTAACAGTTTCCGAAGCGGAACTCCTAAGTATTTCAGCAAGCTACAATCAAGGGAATACAATAGTATACACAAATACGCCGTTGGATAATCTGAAAAGCGGATTAACCGTAACGGCATATTACAGCGACGGCGCAAGCAGCGCAGCGGACGGCTACACCCTAAGCGGAACACTGACAGCCGGAACAAGCACGATAACTGCAACCTACAATGGAAAGACGTCAGCTTTTACCGTAACAGTTTCCGAAGCAGAACTCCTCAATATTTCAGCAAGCTACAATCAAGGGAATACAATAGTATACACAAATACACCGTTGGATAATCTGAAAAGCGGTTTAACCGTAACGGCATATTACAGCGACGGCGCAAGCGGCGTGGCGGATGTCTATACCCTAAGCGGAACACTTGCAGCCGGAACAAGCACGATAACTGCAAACTACGACGGGCAGACGGCGGCCTTCGATGTTAATGTAACACAAGCAACTTACAGCATCTTCCTGTCGCAGACAAGCGCGTACACATTCCCTGCCGCGGCATACGGCTACGGAGTGCAGACCGCGCTGGAAGTAACCGTCAGCAACACAGGCAATCAGCCGACAGGCGCGCTTACCGTTGCGCTTTCAGGCGCAAACCAAAACAATTTTAGCGTTTCGCAGATCCCTCCCGCCGGAATGGCAGTAAGCGGTTCCTCCGGTTTTACCGTTACGCCAAATACAGGCCTTGCCCCGGGAACACATACCGCAACCGTTACCGTGACGGGCGGCAACGGCATTACAGCTTCATTTAATGTAAGCTTTACTGTGAACTTTACGGCGGTAACCGGAATAACTCTTACATCGGCGGCGACAAAAACTGCGGGGACATCTCTTACCCTGGCCGGTACGGTTGCGCCGGCTGGCGCTTCCTTCAATACAATCACATGGAGCATAGTTAACGCGGGCGGAACCGGCGCGTCCATTACCGGCGGCAATACCCTGAATACGGCAAACGCAGGAACAGTAACTGTCAGGGCGACAATTGCCAACGGCGCCGCTGTCGGAACTTCCTATACACAGGACTTCACCATCACAGTACAGCAGAGCGCAAGCTTCAATATTACATACACTCAAATTACCGATTCGGCGTCGGGATTGATTACAACAGACCCTCCGATCATCATAAGCCGGACGGGCGCGGATCATCCAATCGAAGCGACTCTTAACGTGCCGGACAATTTCCTGAACGTCAACTGGTATGTAGACAACGCTAACCCCGCCGTACCCGGCACAACGGGAAGCGGAACGTCCTTTACCCTGGACGCATTAAACCCCGCATACAACGGCGTAGGGGATCACTCGCTGACACTGGAAGTAATCACAACAGGCGGCATCCCGTACAACAAAACAATTAATTTTACGGTAGCGCCATAAGGAGGAACAATGAACAAATATCAAATAGCAATTAGCAATGAGCAAATATCAATTAGCAAAGAGCAAGTAGTAAAAGGTAAAATCAGGAGACCGCATTACTTGCTAATTGCTACCTGCTATTTGCTATTTTGTATTTCCTGTTCTTCTCCTTTTGATTTTACTGAAGGCGCTGTGCCGGCAGCCGCTCCGGAAGCCGTTCCGGCCGGGATGGGGTATTTTAGATTGGACGTTGGCGGTGTAACGGGGGCGAGGACCATTCTTCCGTCAACTAAGCAGGAAGATTTCGCATCTTATACGTTTTTCTTCTATCCTGTTAATTCGCCGGGCAATGATGAGTTTTCCGTAGACAGAACCAACGCGAATCTCGGCGGAGCCGTACTCCTTAACGCGGGGACATGGGAACTTGTTGTGATTGCCTACATGGATGCGGGAAGAACCCTGCCGGCGGCGGAAGGAAGCACGGGCGAATTTGTGATAGGCGAAGGAGGAACCACCACAGGCAGCGCTACGCTTGCAGCGGTTGATGATGACGGGATGGGAACATTTAAGTATACGCTCCTTTACTCAGGCGCAAATTCCGTCGCACACGCGCTCATTTATATTGAGAGAATATCCGGCGGAGAAGTAGTAGATACAAATATAACAACCGATACGCCCGGTGAATATATCGATTCAAAAACCCTTGAAGCAGGCTTTTACCGTGTAATTTTTTCTCTTATAGACAGCGAAGGCAGAACAGCCGTGCGCAGGGAAATACTGCATATCTACCGGAATATGGAAAGCGTCTATAAACATCCTTTTACAGACGCAAATTTTTTCGCCGCACTGACGGGGGATGTAACCATTAGCGGAAACCATTCGGCAGGGGAAACCTTAACCGCCGAAGCTGATCTCGGCGTAACAACAGGAGCTGTCTATTACCAGTGGAAGCGGGACGGTGTAAACATTGAAGGGGAAACAACTTCCTCTTATACACTCACAGCAGATGATGTTGTGGGAACGGTCATTACCGTTGAAGTACACCGTCAGTATTACAATGGAAGCGTCAGCGCTTCGGTTGCTATATTACCGGGCCTTGATGTTACAACTAATTCCGACGGCACATATACAATCACCGGATTGCCAGACGCAGAAGGCGATATAGTCATACCCGGATCGATAAACGGCATAGAGGTAACAACAATCGCCTCTGGCGCATTTAAGGATAATGATAAAATTACCAGTGTAGACATACCTGACAGCGTCACAAGCATTGGGGATGAGGCTTTTTCCGATTGCAGCGGTCTTACCAGCGTAAACATACCGGACGGTGTGGAAAGCATTGGCGTAGGGGCTTTTTCCGGTTGCAGCAACCTTGAAAGCATAACCATAGGTAACAGCGTTACAAGCATTGGGAATTATGCTTTTGTCTTTTGCACTAACCTTACAAGTATAACCATAGGTAACAGCGTAGAAAGCATTGGGGATGGGCTTTTCTTGGGTTGCAGCAACCTTACCAGTATAGATATACCTGACAGCGTTACAAGCATTGGGGAAGGGGCTTTTATGAATTGCAGCAGTCTTATCAACGTTGACATACCTGACAGCGTCACAAGCATTGGGAATATGGCTTTTATGAATTGCAGCCTTACCAGCGTAACCATAGGTAACGGCGTAGAAAGCATTGGGAATCAAGCTTTTCAAAATTGCAGCAGCCTTGAAGACATAACTATAGGTAACAGCGTAGAAAGCATTGGGAATCAAGCTTTTCAAAGTTGCAGCAGCCTTACCAGTGTAACTATACCGGACAGCGTTACAAGCATTGGGTGGGATGCTTTTAGAGATTGCACCAAGCTTGCAAGTATATCCATAGGTAACAGCGTTACAAGTATTGGGAATCAGGTTTTTATGAATTGCAGCAGCCTTACCAGTGTAACCATACCTGACAGCGTTACAAGCATTGGGAATACAGCTTTTTCCGGTTGCAGCGGCCTTACCAGTGTAACCATAGGTAACAGCGTTACAAGCATTGGGGCTTCTGCTTTTTCCGGTTGCACCAGGCTTGAAAACATAACCATACCGGAAAGCGTTACCACCATTGCGGACACTGCTTTTTTCGGTTGTAGCGGCCTTACAAGTTTAACCATACTTGGTGTTACAAGAATTGGGGATGGGGCTTTTATGGGTTGCAGCAACCTTATCAGTGTTGACATACCTAATGTTACACACATTGGCATAAACGCTTTTTTCAATTGCGCCGAGCTTATCAGCGTAACTTTTGGCGATGATACATCTATTTCAGATGTCGGAGACGGCGCATTCCCCGGCGATTTACGGGCTAAGTATCTTGCTGTAGGCACAGGAGGCAAAGGGACATATACCAGACCGGAGGGGTCAGAGTCGTGGACGAAACAGTGAGAAATTAGCAAATGAGGAGAGGAATGTTGTTAGTACAATTCAGAATGAGATCCTGTGCGGTGGAAGGTAACAGTATGAGCTTTATGATCAGGTTCGTAAATAAGAACCCAGTCTCCTTGAATATGACAGCCATAAGAATCTTTCCACTCTCCCTTGAGAGGGTGGTTGCAGCGTTCAGGGGGCAAGGGTTGTTCGTTCATAATCATGCCTATGACTTCACGAAGTTTGAACATTTGCTTACCTTGTTTTTGCAGCAATTTAAATTGTTTTCTAAAACGAGTTGTGTAAATAGGTTCAAGCATAAGTTAATCGTCCGCGGACGCATCGTCCGCATCATCTCTCATAAGATCTTCCCACATTTCGTCAAGAGAGCTAAATCGTTTTGCGGGAATCTCACCGCGCATCATTGCACGGCCTTCTTGTATGGCGGCAATCGTTTCTGCATTGGGAGTACTATTAGCGCAAATAGGACATTCATGCGGCGGCGGTGTTTCAGGGGTAAAATTGATGATTACCCTACCCGCCGGAATCTCACGAGGAACTTCAAAAGTACGGCGATCCGCCGTTATTTCTACGGTTTGTGTCATGGTCATACATTCAATGTATCACGAAAGGCGGCGTAAGGCAATGGAGGAAATTAGTGTCACCGGTCAAAGGAGAAATAAACATGAATATGATTGCGGTAGATGATGAACAATATGCACAGGAAGCGCTCAAGTCGGCTATACAGGAAGTTTTTCCGGAAAGTTCTCTTTCCTGTTTTGACGATTCCGAGGCGGCTCTGGAGTATGCAAGATCTCTAAAAAATAAAAACAGCCATATAGACGCGGCCTTTTTGGATATAGAGATGAGCGGAATAAACGGTCTTGAGCTTGCCAAACGATTAAAAGATATTTACGGCAAAACCTGTATCGTTTTTGTAACCGGACATTCCAAATATGCAATAGACGCCTTTTCCCTGCGCGCCAACGGCTACATTTTAAAACCGTTTACTGCAAAAACAGTGCGCGAAACGCTGGAGCACCTGCAAGCCGAAAATTGGAAAAAAGAAGGCTCTCTCAGCCGGGGCGGGACGTTAGAAAAAATACTCCGTGTGCAGACTTTTGGGAACTTCGAAGTTTTTGTTAAAGGTAAAATACTTAAATTCAATCGTATAAAAACAAAAGAATTATTCGCATATCTGATAAGCCGCAAGGGCGCTCTGTGCAACAACAATGAAATTGCCGCCGTTCTCTGGGAAGATAAAGAAGACTCTGTATCTTTGCAAACGCAGTTCCGTAAATTAGTCGCAGATTTGACAAAGAAACTTGACGAAGCAGGATTTGGCGATGTTCTTGTCAGGGAGCGTGGACACCTGGCAGTTGAGCCTGATAAAATCTCATGCGACTTCTACGATTTCTGTGCCGGCATTAATGTAAACAGTTATATGGGCGAATTTATGAATCAATACAGCTGGGCTGAATTTACCAATACCTATCTGGATCGTATACACAAAAGAAAAAGCAATGATTAGCCGGTATTGTCAATAAAAACAACTCGTACCTGTCACCGGTCAAAAGCCGTTCCCGATAATTTAAATCATAACAATCCGACACAAATAAGCTTCTTGTTGAAGAAGTTTGTTTTTTTCTCTTTATTATTTGCAGTTTTTTTCTTTCTGGTTTACTTCCGGTTCGCTTTTGGTACGTTTCTGGTATGGGCAGTGTTTTACAATAATTCAACATTAAATTAACGTAGATGCTCACGCGTCTTAAAAAGGAGAATGAGAATGGAATTGAAAACCAAATTACTGAAAGGAATACTTGCAATAATGCTTGTATTCGCAATGACAATCGCATTTGCAGGATGTCCGGAGCCGCCCGAGGATATCGCCGTTACGCTAAACAGCGTAACTGCTGTTGGCGGCAATGCGCGGACAACAACACAGTTGACCTTAACCTTTAGTCAGGTAATCCCCGGCCTTACCGCCAACGACATAGACTTGAGCGGCGTGTCCGGCGTAGTGAAGGGAACCCTCACCGGTTCAGGGCCGACTTACACACTGGACATCAGCGGCGTTACCGCCGTGGGAGACTTGACCGTGACAGTGACAAAAGCTGGCTATGCCATAAGCGGCTCCCCAAAACAAGTGGGTCTTCATGCACCAGACAAAAAGATAACCATAAACGGAATTACCAATAAAACCGGCGATGTTTATTTGGACGTTTTCAGATTGAGCGGCGATATGGAAACTGTTGCCTGGGGATACGAGGAAAGCATAGACAATGGTTCTGTTACATTTACTCTTTTGGATTGGGAAGAAGACGAGCCTTGGAACGGTTCAGGTTCCTATGGTCTTATACTGATTTTTGATGTTGATGAAGATAATGAAAGCACCTATGTGTACAGTGGAGATAATCATGAGTTTGGCATTTACACAGCAACATCAATAATTTCGTTTGATGACTTTGAAGAATATGTCCCTCCCACTCCTGTTACTTTACAAAGTGTAACTGCTGACGGCAACGCTTCACAGACTACAACTCAGTTGACCTTGACTTTTAGCGCCGCAATCACCGGCCTTACCGCCGACGACATCACCTTAAGCGGCGTAACAGGCGTAACCAAGGGAACCCTCAGCAGCACAGGGCCGACCTATACTCTGCCCATCAACGGCGTTACTGTAGGCGGAACTTTATCTGTCGCAGTAGCAAAAGAGGGCTATGCCGTAACCGGTTCCCCGAAAGCAGTGACCATTTACTACGTCACCCCCGGAGTATTCCCCGGCTATGCAATCACCCCAAGCGGGAGCAATTTTGCCGCTGCCCTTAACGGAGCGTCTTTTCAAGGTTCAACCGGGTCAATTCAGAATGTCGTGAATGCCATCAGGAATCATGCTGTTGCTACAAACAACACGGCAGTTGCCATACAGTTCGGCAACGGCACGGACACGCTTAATATTGGCAGCAATAGAGTGAACTTTTTAAATACCCCCGAGCAAACTTGGGGCGAAATCACCCTTTCAGGGAAGATAACCGGATCAGACTCTCGTACAATAGTGATAGGTGACGGCGTAACAGCCGTCTCAACCGCCGATATTACCAATACCAACAGCGGCGGTTCAACTTATGCAGTTATTGTTGGCGATAACGCTGTTCCCCTCGCTTCATTAACCATAAACGGGGGGACAATAACCTCGCAGGGAACCGGTGAATACTCATATACTATTCGAGTATGGGATCAAAGGGCGGAGCTGACCATCAATGATGGTACGGTAAGAATGATTGGGGAAGGCTATGCAATTGGAACTAACGAGGGTAACACTACCATTAAAGGCGGTGTAATTGAAGCCACTTCGACAGGTAACGGCATACGCATCATGGGCAATCTCCAAGCGCCTGACTTCGCAGTGACTATCGATGGCGGCGTTGTGAAGGCAACTTCGGGCAGAGCGCTTGACATTATAAATACAGGTACGGTGAACATTACCGGCGGCGAAGTTTTGGCAACAACAGGCACGGCGGTATATCTACGCACCGACGGCCCTTTGAACATCTCCGGCGGCACGGTTGAGGCGATAACAGGCGTTGCAATTTACGCTGCTTCTAATACCACTAATAGACCCATCACCCTTTCCGGCACTGCCATGGTAACATCCGAAAATGTTACAGCCGATCAAGGTACGATTGTCCTTGCCGGCCCCGGCGGTTATACAGCTACCAGATTGATAATCGGCGAAACTGTAACGCTTAACAACACCAGCGGAGCCGAACCTGTCACCAACGGCGATACGGTAATACGCAATATTAATAACGCAGCCAACGTCGGTTATGTGCAGGACGACAGGGAGTAAAGAAGATAGAAAAAAGAAGAAAGTTGTTGTTTGCCGACTACTTGAACCAAGTAGTCAGGCGGACAACAACTCAAAAGGAAAAAGAAGAATGAAGAAATTAACCACAGAGTGCGCATCTTCGATGCGGCGCAGAGTTTCACAGAGGAGAAAAGAGATTTTGTTACAACAACTCTGTGCCTCTGGAGTTTGTAGAAAAACCCGTTATTTCCAGCCCCGTTTTTCGAGCTTTTCAAATTTTATTATACTTTTTCCTGACGGGATGAAAACGGAAAAAGTTTCTCATTGTTTTCCCCGCCATTATACAGCATT